>JACCDS011626770.1_pt1 | contig 28898 bp, 26 predicted proteins | sample 7446441 | NCBI WGS metagenome assembly JACCDS01 (sample SAMN15323445, study PRJNA562643) | freshwater metagenome | isolation source: river surface water | place: USA:Blue River Watershed | collected 2017-08-17 | reverse complement strand
GCCATTCAGCTCAAGACCGACAACAAGGCCTTTAAAGTGCAGAAGTACGTGCACAGCTACCCGCACTGCTGGCGCACCGACAAGCCTGTGCTCTACTACCCGCTGGATAGCTGGTTCATTCGCAGTACCGCGGCCAAGCAGCGCCTTCAGGAGCTCAACACCACCATCAACTGGAAGCCCGCAAGCACCGGCACCGGACGCTTTGGCAACTGGCTCGAAAACCTGAACGACTGGAACCTCAGCCGCAGCCGCTACTGGGGCATTCCGTTGCCCATTTGGCGCAGCGAAGACGGTCGCGAAGAGGTGTGCATCAGCTCGCTTGAGCAGCTCCGCGCCGAACTCGAGCGCAGCGTGGCCGCGGGCCACATGGCGACCAACCCCTTGGCCGACTTTAGGCCGGGCGACATGTCCGACGCCAACTACGCCGGGGTCGACCTGCACCGCCCGTTTGTGGACGACTGGGTGCTCGTCGGGGCCAGCGGGCAGCCGCTCTACCGCGAAAAAGACCTCATTGACGTGTGGTTTGATTCGGGAGCCATGCCGTACGCCCAGGTGCACTACCCCTTTGAACACAAGGACGCGATCGACGGCCGCACCGCCTTCCCCGCGGACTTCATCGCCGAGGGCGTCGACCAAACCCGAGGCTGGTTCTTCACCCTGCACGCAATCGCCGGAATGGTGTTTGACTCTGTGGCCTACAAAACGGTGGTTTCGAACGGATTGGTCCTCGACAAGAACGGCCAAAAGATGTCCAAGCGCCTGGGCAACAGCATCGACCCCTTTGAGGCGATGGCGAAGTACGGCAGCGACGCCCTGCGCTGGTACATGCTCACCAACGCCCAGCCCTGGGACAACCTCAAGTTTGATCCCGACGGCGTGACCGAGGTGCAGCGCAAGTTCTTCGGAACCCTTCACAACACCTACGGATTTTTTGCGCTCTACGCCAACGTCGACGGATTCGATCCGAATGCACCGCAGGTTCCGCACCGTGACCGACCCGAACTGGACCGCTGGATTTTAAGCCGACTGCACAGCGTGGTGGCTGAAGCCACCGAAGCCATGGAGGCCTACGAGCCGACGCGCGCCTTCAGGCCCGTGGCCGACTTTGTGGTCGACGAGCTGAGCAACTGGTACGTGCGCCTCAGCCGGCGCCGATTCTGGAAGGGCGCAATGGGCGACGACAAGCTGTCGGCCTTTCAAACCCTGCACGAGTGCCTCGACACGGTGGCGCGATTGATGGCCCCGCTGGCTCCGTTTTATGCCGAGCAACTCTACCGCGACCTGAACGGCCCGGCAGAATCGGTGCACTGGAGCCGCTTCCCCGAGTCAGATGCCGCGCGCACCGACGCCGACCTCGAGCGCCGCATGGACTTGGCCCAGCGCATGACGAGCTTGGTGCTCAGCGTCCGCAAAAAAGAGCGCGTTCGCGTGCGCCAGCCGCTGCCGCGCATTGTGGTTCCGGTACTCAACCCCACGCAGCACGCCGACTTGGACGCGATTGAAGAGTTGCTGCTCAGCGAGGTCAACGTCAAGCACCTCGAGCGGGTCGAACCCCATTCCGGCCTTTTTGTACAGCGCGCCAAGCCCGACTTCAAGGCCCTTGGGCCCAAGGTGGGGCCGCGCATGAAGACGGTTTCGGCCGCGCTTTCGGCGCTGACCGACGCCCAGCTGCGCAGCCTCGAGTCCGACGGTCAGCTTCAACTCGAACTCTCTGACGGCCCCTACACGGTGGATCCGGGCGACGTCTTGGTGGTGACCGACGACATTCCCGGCATGTCGGTGGCCAGCGAGCGCGGAACCCTTTTGGCCGTAGACCTTCAGCTCAGCCCCGAGCTGCTCGCCGAAGGTTTGGCGCGCGAGGCCGTCAACCGCATTCAAAACTTGCGCAAAGACAGCGGATTGGACATTACCGACCGCATTGAGCTATGGATTTCGGGGGCTCCTGAAGCGTGCGACGCTGTGGACAAGCACCGCGACTACGTAGCGGCTGAAACGCTTGTAGCCCAGTGGGGGCGAGGTTCCGTACCGAGTGACGCGCATTCCACAGAGACCGACCTCGAGGGCTTGACGGTAACGCTTTCGTTAAAAAAAGTGTAGATGTCTTGCATAGGAGTTCAGATTGACTAAATTCGGGCCTCTTATGGAACCCACTATTCGCTTTTCCGACGCCGAACTCGACGAGTTTCGCCAGCTGATTCAGTCTAAGATTGACAAAGCTGAAGAAGACCTGCGTATTCTCAAAGAGCAGTTTACCAACAACATGGACAACGGCACCGAGGATACCGCGCCGATGTTCAAAAGCTTTGAAGAGGGCTCTGAAACGATGAGCAAAGAAGCCAACGCCATGCTCGCGGCTCGCCAAGAGAAGTTCTTGCGCGACCTCAAGGCGGCGCTCGTGCGCATCAGCAACAAGACCTACGGAGTCTGCCGCGTGACCGGCAAGCTCATTGAAAAGGACCGTTTGAAGCTGGTTCCGCACGCGACCACCAGCATGGAAGGCAAGATGAGCAAGCGTTGAACCGCCTGCGCAACCCTCTCATTCTTGCACTGGTGCTGATTCTCGCGGATCAGGCACTCAAAATCGCCATTAAAACCCAGTTTGCGCTAGGCGACGCGGTCGAACTGACGTCCTGGTTTCACGTGCATTTTACCGAAAACCCCGGAATGGCCTTTGGGCTCAACTGGGGCGGCGCAACCGGCAAGGTCATTCTCAGCCTCTTTCGCATCACCGCCATCGGCGGCATCGTGTGGTACGCCGTTCGCCTGGCTCGCCGCGGAGCACATCCGTTTGTGCTCACGACCCTGGCGCTCATTTTTGCCGGCGCCCTCGGCAACGTCCTCGACAGTCTGATCTACGGCGTCGTGTTTGACCGCGGCCTCACGTGGTCGCCCGAATACGAATTCTGGATGTCCTACGACGGCGTCGCTGAGTGGGGTACGGGCTACGCGCCTCCGCTCTTGGGCAACGTCGTCGACATGCTCTACTTCCCACTGTGGTCGGGCTACCTGCCCGACTGGTTGCCGATTTGGGGCGGAACCTATTTTCAATTTTTCAGACCCATTTTTAATTTGGCCGACGCCTACGTCACTGTAGGCGTAGTCTTTTGGTACTTTGCGAGCCGCCGCCCTGACTGGTGGCCCGCCTAAACAACCCTGCCATGCGCACCCTTTTTATTGCTTTGAGCATTGCGGCCCTTCCGGCGACCGCCCAACTCGTTCGGGGGGAGTACCCTGAATCCCGACGTTCGCTTGAATTCCACCTCAACGAACTCGCCAACGACGCCATGGGCGGACGCCTTCCTGGAACAGAACAGGGCGACCGTGCCGCCAAGTACATCCAAGCTCAGTTTGAAGAAGCGGGGCTTTCTGGACTTTTCGGAGGCGAATTCACCCAAATGGTGAACATTCCCGAGAAGGGCATCTTGCCCGAAGCCGGAAACTACCTTCGGGTGGGTGATGCCGCGCACGCGCTCCGGTCCGCCTACTGGCCCCACGTCCTCTCAGACAACCGCGAGGTTGAGGGCCCGCTGACCTGGCTCGGTTACGGCACCCCCAGCGAGGTCGCCAAGGCCAAAAAAGGCCGAATCGCGGTAATCATCGCAGACATTCCCGCCAAAAAAGCCAAAAAATTGGGCAAACTCGCCTCGCTTACCGAGCGCCTCGAGGCTGCTCGTCGCCACGGAGCACAAGCCGTCATCCTGCTTCAGCCAGTGGACGGAAGTCCGAAGTTGGACCTCTTGCGCCGCATGCGCCCCATAGGAATGCCCGTGGTCGCAGTTCACAGCCTCAACGCGTGCAAAAGCCTCACGAAGAACGCAAAAAAATCCGCCCGCGCGGCCGTTGGCGTTCAGGTGATTCCGCAAATGACCACCGCGCCCAACGTGGGAGCGTGGGTGAACCGTGGCGCCCCAGAAACGGTGGTTGTCGGAGCGCACTACGACCACGTCGGCTGGGGGGCATGGGGGTCCCGCATGCCAGAGGCCGAAGGCCAAGTGCACAACGGTGCAGACGACAATGCCAGCGGAACCTCAGCCATGCTTGAACTCGCCCGAAAACTTTCGCGCGCTCCGGGATTTGAGCACGTCAACTTCGCCTTCTTAGCGTTTACCGGAGAAGAAAGCGGACTCCTTGGGTCGCGCACTTTTGTGGCGAACATGCCTCCCGAAATGGGCAAAGTCAAAGCTATGGTCAACCTCGACATGGTGGGGCGCCTCAACCGTTCCGACAGCTTGCGGGTGTACGGGGTCCACACCGCGGTAGAGTTCCGCGAAATGCTTCAGTCCATTCCCGCCGAGGGATACTACTGGGACCTTCGCGACGAAATTTTTGCCCGCTCCGACCACGCTCCGTTCATTAGCGCCGGAATCCCTGCCGTATTTTTCTTCACCGGACTCCACGAGGACTACCACGCGCCCGGCGACGACATTGAAAAGATCGACTTCGAAGGACTCGCAGAAGTGGTTGCTAAAGTGGAGCATTTTGTCACCCTCCTCGGCCAAGCCAGCCCCCTTTCAGCACACAACATTCCCAACGACGAACGCTGATGGGCAAAAATCCAAAAATCGCGGTCCTCGGGGGCGGATCCTGGGCCACTGCGATCGTCAAAATGCTCACGCAGAACGAGGACTACGTGGGCTGGTGGGTGCGTCGCGAAGAGGTCGCTGCGCACATCCGCCAATTTCACCACAATCCAAACTACCTGTCAGATGTAGCCTTGGAGACCGACAAAATTTATGTCGACCACGACTTGATAAGCGTGGCCTCGCAGGCTGAAATCCTTGTGCTCGCGGTGCCCTCTGCCTTCTTAGCCGAAGCAATTGAGCCTCTGCGCGAGCTGCTGCCCCAAAAGTGGGTGATCTCTGCCGTCAAAGGCATTGAGCCCGGGTCGCACCAAATCATCGGCGAATACCTTCACGACAACATTGGCTTAGAGTACAGCCGGTTTGGCGCAATCGTCGGGCCGTGCCACGCTGAAGAGATTGCCTTGGAGCGCCTTTCGTACCTGACCGTAGCAAGTGAGAACGAAAAGCTTTCGAACGCCGTTGCAGACAAGCTCCGCGGCTCTTATGTCAAGGTTCGCTGCACTACCGACATTTACGGAACCGAGTACGCCTCGGTCCTCAAAAACATCTATGCCATCGCCGCCGGATTGGCCCAAGGGCTCGGGTACGGTGACAACTTTCAGGCCGTTCTAGTCAGCAATGCGCTTCGCGAAATGAAGCGCGTCATCGGTGCCGTTCATCCCATCAAGCGGCAGATTATTCAGACCGAATATTCGGGCGACCTCTTTGTCACGATGTACTCTCCGTTTAGCCGCAACAGGCGGCTGGGCCTGCTTCTCGGCAAGGGCTACAGCCTGTCGGCCGCACGCGCCGAAATGAGCATGATTGCCGAGGGCTACTATGCCGCCAAGCTGATTCGCGAGGTAAAGCGAGAGCGCGAAGTCAAAATGCCGATTGCATTAGCCGTCTACAAAGTCCTGTACGAGAACGCGTCTCCGAAAAAAACGCTGCGCGCCTTGGCCGAAAAGCTCAAGTAGGGCGTGGCCACGTTGTACCTTTACCCTTTATCTAGGTAAACTATGGCACTAAGCGTATTTCTGGGCATGGTAGGCCCCTGGCAAATCGTCTTGATCGTGGCTTTGGTTGTGCTCTTGTTTGGCGGCCGCAAAATTCCCGAGCTTATGAAGGGATTGGGCGGTGGCGTCAAAGAGTTCAAAAAGGCCATGCGCGAAGACGAGGACGACAACTCAAAGGACGACAGCAAGAAACTGTCATGACCTTCGATCGGATCGAAGACCTGCACCGGGCGTTAGATTCCGGCCAAGTGACCTGTGTGGCGCTGGCTGAAGAATCGCTGCGCCGTGCCGCCAAAGAAAACCCTTCACTGAATGCACTCGCAGAGATTTTCGACATCTCTGCCCGTTCCCAAGCCGCTGCCGTCGATGCACGACGTGCTCGCGGAGACCGCCGCGCCCTCGATGGGGTAACCATGGTCATCAAAGACAACATGGTCTACGCGGGGCATTCAGCGGGAGCAGGGTCTAAAATCCTTTCGGGCTTCGTGAGTCCGTACACCGCGACTGCCGTTCAGCGCCTGATCGACGCCGGGGCCGTCATCATTGGTCGCGCCAGCTGCGACGAATTTGCCATGGGCTCGTCGAACGAAACCTCGGTCTATGGACCGGTCCGCAACCCGCTGGACACCACCCGCACGCCGGGAGGTTCGTCGGGAGGTTCCGCCGCCGCTGTGGCCGCCGGATGGGTGCACGCCGCCCTGGGCAGCGACACGGGCGGCTCGATTCGCCAACCTGCCGCGTTTTGCGGCATTTACGGCGCCAAACCCACCTACGGGCGCGTTTCGCGATACGGCCTGATTGCCTACGCCTCCTCGTTTGACCAAATTGGACCGTTCACGCGGAGCGCCAGCGATTTAGCGCGAATCACCGAGGTGATTTCGGGCTCCGACGCCTACGACAGCACGTGCAGCGAGCGAGCGGTTCCGACCATGATGAAGTCCGAGCGCGACCCCAAAACGCTGAGTTTCGGCTACTACCAAGAGGTGCTCGACAACCCCGCGTTGGATTCCGAACTGCGCGCCGCATTTATGGCCCGCATGGACGCGCTCAAGGCCGCCGGGCACCGCGTCGAGGCCCTTCGCTTTGACTACTTGGACGCACTGGTTCCGATTTACTACATCCTGACCACCGCCGAAGCGAGCGCCAACCTCGCGCGCTTTGATGGAGTGCGCTACGGATTCCGTGCCGAAGGCGCCCAAACGCTCGACGAGCTCTACAAACGCACGCGTTCTGAGGGTTTCGGAACCGAGGTCCAGCGGCGAATTTTGCTCGGAACGTTTGTGCTGCGAAGCGGATACTTTGACGCCTACTACGGCCAAGCCCAAAAGGCGCGCCGGGCCGTTCAGGACGCAACCAACGCGGACCTCAGCAAAGTGGACCTACTCATCAGCCCCACGACACCGCACACCGCCTTTGAATTGGGACGCGAAACCAGCGATCCCACCGTTATGTACCTCGAAGACATCTTTACGGTCCAGGCTCCCATTGCCGGACTGCCCGCGCTAAGCTTGCCCATGGGCACGCACTCTAACGGGCTCCCCATGGGACTGCACCTGACCGCAAAGGCGTTTGACGAACCCACCTTATTTGCCGCTGCGGCATACCTAAGCACATGATTTTACGTCACTTATCATTGTCAATCATTTTGGCTACCTCAGTTTTGGCATCTGCAGCGGGAATGGACACTGCCCGCTTTGGGCTTGCAACCAAAGTAGATACGATGTACGCCAAGTGGGCGCTCAGCAGCAGCCAGCGCAACTGGGTGAGCCAATTCAAAGGCCCCGCAGATAGTCTTGCCGGTGCTTCGCTTGCCGTCAGCGACGAAGTACTCAAGCAGCGCTTAGCGGTCTTGGATAAGCGATCGCCAATGGACTTGCGCTACACTACCGATGTGCGCAATGCCATCGCGATGTACGTCGTGCGCAAAAAAGACCTTGTCGCCCGAGTGATGGGCCGCGGTCGCTACTACTTCCCCATTTTTGAAGCCGGTCTTGATCGCTACGATTTACCCCTTGAATTGCGGGCGCTCCCCATGATTGAGTCCGCACTTAACCCATTGGCCACCAGCCCTGCCGGAGCAAAAGGTCTGTGGCAGTTCATGTACGCCACGGGCAAGCTGCAAGGTCTTGAAATCGGGAGCTACGTCGACGAACGCTCGGACCCTGTAAAATCCACCGACGCCGCATGCCGCTACCTCAAGCGCCTGTACGACATGTTCGGAAACTGGGAACTCGCCCTCGCCGCCTACAACGCCGGACCCGGAAACGTTTCAAAGGCCATTCGCGCCTCAGGCGGCAAGACCAACTACTGGGAGATTCGCCCGTACCTGCCCCGCGAAACTCGCATGTACGTGCCGAACTTCATCGCCGCTAACTACGCCCTTGCGTACGGCGGATTGCACGGGATCAAGCCCGACCTGCCCCCAGCGACCTTTTTTGACGTCGACACGGTCAACGTGACGGCAACCTTGGACTTGAATGTGGCCGCCGCCAAGTTCAGCGTAGACACTACGTTGATGAACGTACTAAATCCGATGTACAAGCTTCACATTGTTCCGGCGCCAAGGGACGGAAAAATGTACGCCCTTGTACTGCCGCGGGCCGCAGTAGCGAGCTTTCAGGAGTGCGCCGATTCTGCATATGCCGCATCAAATAAAACCCGTGTTCGCCCCGATTCTCCCGAGCCCCAAACCACTGCGGCATCTAGTGCTCCGGCAAGCAGTATAAAGCGCCACACGGTGCGCTCCGGCGAAACCCTTAGCGCAATTGCCCGCAAGTACGGCGTTCGCGTGAGCGACATCCAAAAATGGAACGGCCTGCGCGGAACCACGATCCAAATCGGCCAACGCCTCATCGTGAAAAAATGAAGTGGCTAGCGGTCCTGCTCTTAGGCCTTGGCGTCGCGAGCTGCGGCCCTGAAGGGGCTGCGCCGGCTAAGAAGGAGCGTACGCTTCCGACCAGCAACGGGTCGCACAACGACCTCACCGTCATCTGCCCGCAGGACCTCTGGGAGTCGTTTGCCGGGCTCGCCGTGGCCACCGAGTTGGGCAAGCCAGCGCCTGCGCTTCCGCAGTCCGAACCTACCTTCTCAATCATTCATGCCGAGCCCCAAAAGGTCAATGCCCTGCTGCGCCGCGGTAAAAGTTTGCTCAACCTCGCGGTGATTCCGGACTCGAGCGCGATGCTGGTGGTCCACAATGTGTACGCCCGTCCGCAAATAGCCATTCAGGTAATCGCTCCGACGGCTGAAGCGCTGAAGGCCATGCTTCCCCAAGCATTGGCCAAGGCCAGTGCCCTCTACCGTGAGCACGATGCCTCTGTGCTCGCCGTGCGGATGCGTAAAAACGCACAAAACCCACTCCCTAAAGAGGTTAAAGCGCTCGGAATCAAATCCATGACTCTGCCCGAAGGCTTTGTGGTGACCTTGAGCAAGCCCAACTTGGTGGTCCTTCGCCTCGAAACCAAAAAGAGCACCCAGTACGTGATACTCACGCGCACTCCCGACACCGATTCTCCGACCCCCGAAGCCGACGTGATTTCAGACCGCGACGCACTGCTGCGTCAGTACTTCGAGGGACCACAAGACAAAAGCCACTTGGCGACTGAACTGCTCCTTCCGCCCGTTCAAGCGTTTGACGACGCCCACGGCGTCCGTCGACTGTCCACTAAAGGCCTCTTTAAGACCGAGGGCGGCTACGGAGGCGGCCCCTTTGTCAGCGTCCGCAGCTTTTTGAACGACCGCAGCATCGGAACCGCCGACGCGCTGCTCTTTGCCCCGGGCACCAGCAAAAACAGACTCCGCATGGAACTCGACCTCATCACCGGATCGGTGGTGTGGGAATAGCCCCATTGGCGGCCGGCTAAAAACTTCTCGCTTGTGGCTTGCGCCACGTTTCTAGTTTCTCGTGGCTAGTAACCAGCAGCTAGTAACTAGAAGCTAGTAACAAGTAGCTAGCAGCCAGTAGCTAGTAACCAGCAGCTAGTAGCCACCTACAAATTCCTCAGAACTTCTACGGATTTAAGGCGGCCCCACCCCGTGTGCTGGGCCTCGAGGTAGGCGAGCAGGGCGTCGAGGGCATCGCTGCGCTCGGCGCGGTCAAGCGAAGTGCTGGTAACGGCGCGCGCAAGTGCCTGTGAAGGCCCGGGGGGAAGCGCAGAACTGGCAAAGCTTCCGATGGGCGCCCATGCTCCTTCGGCGGGAAAAAACGGCCAAATCCCCTCGGTGGCGGGGGAATCGGGTGCCTCCAGCTCAAATCCGAGGTGGCGGCACACCAGAAGGGTAACCTCGAGCGCACCGTGGGCCACGGGCGCTCCGCCATCCCATCGGGCTAAAAGTTCGTGAACGTCGTCAAAAAAGGCTGAATTCGCACTGCCTTCGTACAGAACGGCCCTCAGCAACTCAGAAGTGTACATCACCAGCATCTGGAGCTGCGGCTCGTCGTGCAAGCGGCGCCAAGGCGGATTGAGTCGGGCCTCTTGGATGCGCCCTAACGAACCGCGTCCGCGGGCCGGAACCAACTCTAAACTGGCCAACGGCTGGGCCATGGCAGGACGAAAGCCTCCGGCGGCAGATCGCAAACTCGGAATGAACGCCGACCAGGTCCCCTCGGTGCGAAGCCAAACACGAAGAACTGCGGCGCGTTCACCTTGTGGAGTGCGGCCGAGCACCAAGGCCTGGTGGGCATGGGGAGTGCTCAAGGTGGTCACGGACGCACCAAAAGCCCTTGGACCACAGCGGTTTGGGTTCCGAAGGGGTTGTTGATCCAGAACTGGTACAGGCCACTCGGAACCGGTTCGCCTGTGGCATCCATGGTGTCCCACACAAACTGGCCGCCTGAGGCATAGCCCTCGGCTACGCGGCGCCCATCTGCCGTCGTCACCTTCACGTAGGATTGGTCGACAAGGCCGGTGATGGTCCACATTCCGCGAAACTCGGGTCGGTAGGGGTTCGGAAAAAGAAGGGCGCCCTCAACGCGGTCGCTGGGCCCGACAGAGGCCGAGCGCAGCGAAAACAGTCCAAAATCGGTAGCTATGTAGGCGTAGCCTTGGTCGGAGTCCAGGGCCAGTCCGGTAATGCGGTTGCCGGGAAGCGGGCTATTGTCCTGACGGTAGTGCGCCAACTGGGTCAGCCCGTCGGGCGAAAGCACAAACAGGCCCGCTGTCGCCGTGCCGACCCACTTTCGGTTGCCGCCGTCGACCACAATGGCCGTGATGTCCTGGCCGGCGAGCACCGCCTGTACGCGTCCGTCGGCCTCGACAAGGAGCTGCTGGGCCTCAAAATTGCCGCCCGTAAACGCATTTTGTGGCGTGTAGAGCACGGCGAGTCCGTTGGCGGTTCCGACCCAAAGCTCGCCGTCGCGGTCAAAGCTAAAGGCCCCGATGCTGGAGCTGGGGAGGTTGCCGTTGCCGGTTCCGGCATTCAAACTTCGGGCGGAAGCTGCGCCGCCCACCACCCGAACGGTCACAATGCCGGCCGTCCGCGTCTGGACCCAAAAGTCGCCGTTCTCGGCCTTGGTAATGCGCCGTACCGCCTGCCCATTGAGCGCGCCCACCGCGTAGCCTTGCCAGGTTTCGGAACTCGGATCGTAGCGATGCAGCGGAACGTCAGATAAGCTGTTGGTCACCCAAAGTGCGCCGTCGTCGCCCCAGGCGAGTCCGCCGCAGCGGACGTCGTTGGGCCCAGCCCCGTTGGCCGCTCGCAGCGACGAATTGCCGACCGTCCATCGGCGGTAGAGGGTATTGGCGCGGAACTCGAGTACGCCTCCGCCCCAAGAGGCCGCAAACCAGTGGGTCGAGTCTGCCGGGTCGGTGAGGACTTCGAGAATGTCCTTGGCCCCGTCAAAATCAGATGCGCTGCGCCATGCGGCACCCGGACGGGCCTGGCGGTACAGTCCCCCGTTGAGGTAGAGCGGGGTCCACGGGCCTTCGACGGCACCGGTGATGACGGTGGTTCCGCGAAGGGCGTCCCAGCGCACATCAAAGGCTTCGGGGCCTGCTGGCCCATTCAGACTGCGGTGCTGTGCATAGCTGGCGTTGTCAAAAAAGCTAATTCCGCGGGACGGGTTGGCAACCCATCGAACCGGCGTGCCGTCTTGACCGTCAAATCCGCACGCGAGGTCGCGGGGCAGAAATCCAGCGTTGCCCGAAACCCCGGCCGAAAGCACCGACTGGATTTGGCCTGCAGAGTTAAACAGCTGCACGTCAAACGAGCGAACGACACCCCATCGGCCTGCACACGGGCACATGCGCTGGGCCACTTGGCCATCAGATGGCGTTGCGAGGGCCGACCATCCGCCTGCAGTGCGCCGGTAGGCCTTGCCGGCCGAAACGGCGGCCAACTCTCCGTGCGAAGCAGCCAACGAGGTTAGGACAGAGTCTGAAAAGCGTCCGCGCGCCTGCCACACAGAGGGCAGATAAAGGGGGTCCTGAAGAGATGCCGAGCGCAGTCCGAGTTCCGTCGCGGCAAAAATGCTGTCGCCCAAAACAGCCACCGAAGCCACATAGGTGGGATTGCTGTTGGTGCGCATCCGGTAGGTTCCGCGAACGGCATTGAGCTCAAGGTCCAGTTCGACCACGCCAAACGCGGTCGCTGCAAACACGCGGTCGGCGCTCGCAAAGGCAAACTCGAGCACCTCGGTGTAGCCCTGAAACTGCCCGCTGCGGGGAATGTCGTCGAGCGTCCGCACGTCGTTGGGCGTCCACCGGTCGATGCGGCCGTCGCGGTAGCCAAGCAAGGCAAAACTGCCGTCGGGGCTCGCCGCCAGACCCGAGAGGCCCACGCCGCTCAGACCCTCTACGCTGCTGTGGCCAGAAAGGACGCGGTCGGGCCACTCCAAACTCGTGATTCCGAACTCCGAAAGCGCCAGCACGCGGTCCTGCATCACAGCCACCCGTTGGGTCGAGCGAAAGGGGGCGTGGTACTGCCACTCGGCCACCGGCGTCTGCGCCAGCGCGGCCCACGAAGCGAGCCATACGGCCGCCGTGATCTGTAAATAGCTTCCTCGTCCCACCTCACAAAGATGCATACCTTCGCAGTATTAAACGTATGAATCGCTTTCTGCACCCCACCGCATGGACTGTCCTGCTTGCTGCGGCGAGCTTCGGATGCAGCCCTAGCCCAGAATTCGCCGTCGTTCGCGACATTCCCGGCGAGGCTTGGTACGCCGATTCCATGCTCGTTTTTGACGTCGAAGTGAGCGACACCACTGCGACCTACCGCGTCGAAGTGGACGTTCGGCACGCCGGAACCTATGCCTACCGCAATCTTTACGTGGGCCGCGACGTGCTGAATAAGGGCGGAACCGTGTACCGCGACACCGCCGAGTTCCAGCTCGCCAGCCCCGAAGGTCAGTGGGTCGGCGACGGAATCACGGGGCTCAAAACAGTCACCTTGCCCTACCGAAGTGAGGGCCTGCGCTTTCCGAAGCCCGACACCTACCGCTTTCGCCTGCAGCACCTGATGCGTGATGAACCGCTTCACGGCATTCATTCGGTGGCCCTAAAATTGTACCGCGAAGCACCTTAAGCACCCCAGAAATGGCTAAACAATCTGATCCGGATTTTCGTCCCTTGGTACGTTGGTTCTGGTACGCCGTCGTCGGCGCGCCCACCTTTTTGGTGCTGCTGCTCCTGCTGACCTGGGCGGGACTTTTTGGAAGCCTTCCGTCGACCGAAGAGATCGCCAACCCCAAGAGCTACCTCGCCACTGAAATCATTACTTCAGACAACCGCCAGCTCGGAACCTTTTTTACCGAAAACCGCGTCCACGCAGACTTTAGCGAGCTTCCCCCGCACCTTGTGCAGGCCTTGATCGCCACTGAAGACGAACGCTTTTACAACCACGGCGGAATCGACTTTCGTTCTCTGGCACGGGCGGTGACGGCGCTCGGCCGCGACGGCGGCGGCTCCACCATCACGCAGCAGCTCGCAAAGCAAATGTTTCACGAGCCCGCCGGAGGCCTGGGTCGCATTTTTCAAAAGCTCAAAGAATGGATCATTGCCATGCAGCTCGAGTCGCGCTACTCAAAGGACGAGCTGATCGCGATGTACTTCAACCAGTTTGACTTTCTCTACCAAGGCGTCGGAATCCACAACGCCGCCAACGTCTACTTTCGAAAAACTCCCGACGAGCTCACCATCGAAGAGTCCGCCATGCTCGTGGGCATGTGCAAAAACCCTTGGCTGTACAATCCTGCGCGCGCCGGCCGTGAAGAATCCGCCCTGAAGCGCCGCAACACCGTGCTCAACCAAATGGAACGCAGCGGATTTCTCACCGAAGAGGCGGCAGATTCACTGAAAGCGATTCCAATTGCCCTTGAGTTTACCCCTGGAGGCCACGATAAGGGCCTTGCGCCCTACCTGCGCGAGCACATCCGCCAGTTCATGAAGGAGTGGGTCACGACGCACCGAAAGCCCGACGGAAGCGAGTACAACCTCTACACCGACGGCCTCAAAATCTATACAACCATCGACAGCCGCATGCAGCGCGCCGCCGAAGAGGCCATGGAACAGCACCTGACGCAGCTCCAAAAGGCCTTCTTTCGCCAAATTAAGGGCCGTGCCGCGGGTCCCTTCTACTTTCAGGGCGGAAGCTCCGTGGCCGGAGCCAACCAAATCCTGACCAAGGCGATGAAGCAAACGCAGCGCTGGCAAAACCTGCGCTCCGAGGGCCTCAGCGAAGAAGCCGCTACCGCGGCCTTCAAAAAGCCCGTCGAAATGAAAATCTTTGCCTGGGGCGGCGACCGCGATACATTGCTCAGCCCTTGGGACTCCATCAAGTACATGAAGTCCATCTACCAGGCGGGCCTGCTGAGCGTCGAGCCGCAGACCGGGTTCATCAAGGCTTGGGTCGGCGGAGTCGACTTTAGGCACTTTAAGTACGACGCCGTCCGCCAGGGGCGTCGCCAAGTGGGTTCAACGTTTAAACCGTTTGTGTACGCCGCGGCCATTGCCGACAAAAAGTACTCTCCCTGCATGCAGGTTCCGAACATTCAAACCTGCATTGAGGCGGGCCAGTACGGACTCGCCGAAACCTGGTGCCCCAGCAATTCCGACGACAAGTACGGCGGTGTACTGACGCTCAAGCAGGCACTCGCCGGCTCGGTCAACACCGTGACCACGTACCTGATGAAGCAAATCGGTCCGGCGCCGGTGGTACAGCTCGCCCGCAACTTGGGTGTGACCTCAGACATTCCCGTGGTTCCCTCTATTGCCCTCGGAACCGTCGACCTCAGCATTTTTGAGTTGGTCGGAGCCTACACGGCATTTGGCAACCAAGGCCTTTACACCGAGCCCATCGTCATTCTGCGCATCGAGGACGCCAACGGAGTCGTGCTCGACGAGTTTAGCCCCGCCTCGCGCGAGGTCTTCAGCCCCGAGGTCGCGTACACCATGGTCAACCTGCTTCAGGGCGTTACCCAGGGCGGAACCGGCGCTCGCCTTCGCTACGCCGGCGGAGGCTACCCCGACGGTGTGGCCACAGGCTTCCCGTACTCGTTTGACATGCCGATCGCGGGTAAAACGGGTACCACGCAAAACAACTCCGACGGTTGGTTTGTCGGAATGGTTCCGAACCTCGTAACCGGAGTCTGGGCCGGATGCCAAGACCGGTCTGCCCACTTTGGGTCAACGGCCTACGGCCAGGGCGCGAGCACCTCACTGCCCATCTGGGCTCTTTACATGCGCCGTCTGTATGCCGACCCAAAAATCGGGGTACGCCGTGACGGATTCGACGCCCCATCCACCCCAATGACCATCCCCCTCAACTGCGGCGAGTTCTTCAGCGACCAAGCTGAGGCCCGCGAGGAGGGGTCTGAGTTCAATTAGCGAGGTTAGCTCGTTGGCGAGGTTGGCTCGTTGGCGAGGTTGGCTCGTTGGCGAGGTTGGCTCGTTGGCTCGTTGGCGAGGTTGGCTCGTTGGCGAGGTTGGCTCGTTGGCGAGGTTGGCAAGGTTAGCTCGTTGGCTCTTTTGCGCTCCGGGCCTTCGGCCCTGCGCCTAAGGCCCCTTAGAGGCTCGGGAGGCTGCTTCGCAGCTCAAGCCTCTTCCCGGCGTAACCACCTCCACGGCGTTCATTCGTAGTTATCTGATGCGACAACGATTGTGCTCTTTGGCGTTCGCGTGAAAAAGTAAAATCCGGTTATAACCGAATGCGGGACTTTTTGGATCCCTTCGCGCCTGCGGCGCTCAGGGTCGTTACTGGTTTCTTGCTGCTCGTTCGCGGCCTCGCCGCACCACGTAACTAGTTGCCAGGGGCTAACGAGCCAACCTTGCTTACGAGCCAATCTTGCCAACCTCGCCAACAAGCCAACAAGCAGGCGCAAAGCGCCCTTAACTTTAAGGCATGATTCGCAAAGTAGTCGCCCACGCCGACGTGGCACTTGACGGACTCACCGACGGCATGACCCTCATGGTGGGTGGTTTTGGCCTGTGTGGCATTCCCGAAAACCTTATTGCGGCGCTTCGCCAGCGCGGAACCCGCAACCTCACCTGCATCTCGAACAACGCCGGCGTCGACGGATTCGGCCTCGGGCTGCTGCTTGAAACGCGGCAAATCCGCAAAATGATTAGCTCTTATGTGGGCGAAAACGACGAATTCGAACGCCAAATGCTCTCGGGCGAACTCGAAGTGGAACTGATTCCGCAGGGAACCCTCGCCGAGCGCTGCCGGGCGGCAGGCGCGGGAATTCCGGCCTTTTTCACCCCCGCCGGCTACGGAACCGAGGTCGCCGAAGGCAAAGAAATCCGCATGTTTGGCGGCAAGCCCTACCTGCTCGAGCACGCCTTTGATGCCGATTTTGCGCTGGTCAAAGCCTGGAAGGGCGACGAGGCGGGCAACCTGATTTTTAAGGGCACCGCGCGGAACTTCAACCCGATGATGGCCATGGCCGGCCGCGTCACGGTCGCCGAGGTCGAGGAACTGGTCCCTGCCGGAACCCTCGACCCGAACGCCATTCACGTTCCGGGCATTTTTGTGCACCGCATTTTTCAGGGCGCACACTACGAAAAGCGCATCGAGCAGCGCACCGTCCGACCCAAAAACCCCGCGATCTAAGCCATGGCACTCGACAAAAACGGCATTGCGCGCCGCATCGCCCAAGAGCTGCGCAACGGCTGGTACGTGAATTTGGGCATCGGAATCCCCACCCTTGTGGCCAACTTCATCCCCGAAGGAATCGACGTGGAATTCCAGTCCGAAAACGGAATCCTCGGCATGGGGCCCTTCCCCTTTGAGGGCGAAGAAGACGCCGACCTCATCAATGCCGGAAAGCAAACCATCACCGCGCTCGCCGGCGCATCGCTTTTTGACAGCGCCACATCCTTTGGCATGATCCGCGCCCGCAAGGTCCAGCTGACCGTGCTGGGAGCCATGGAAGTCTCAGACCGCGGCGACATCGCCAACTGGAAGATTCCGGGGCGCATGGTCAAAGGCATGGGCGGAGCCATGGACCTGGTCGCCAGCGCCGAAAACATCATCGTCGCAATGCAGCACAGCAACCGCGAGGGCGAGTCCAAGCTGCTGACCGAGTGCACACTGCCCCTTACCGGCGTGGGCTGCGTCAAAAAGGTGGTGACCGACTTGGCCGTGCTCGACATCGATCCGGAACGCGGATTCATCCTCCGCGAGCGGGCCCCTGGGGTCAGCGTCGACGAAATCGTGGCCAAAACTGCCGGCCGCCTTGTGGTGGAAGGAGCAATCCCTGAGATGTCCCTCTAGCCAGCAACTAGTAGCTAGCAGCTAGTTCAACGGTTCTGTCACTCATGTACCGCACCACCCGGGCGTCGTGGCTAATGAACAGGTAGCTGAACCCAAAACGGTCCTTTAGGTCATTGAGCAGGTTGAGGACCTGAGCTTGGACACTCACGTCCAGGGCCGCCACCGACTCGTCGCAGACCAAAACCTTGGGCTCGAGCGTGAGCGCGCGGGCGATTCCGATTCGCTGGCGTTGTCCGCCCGAAAACTCGTGGGGGTATTTGTCTGCCGACGAGGGCGGAAGGCCTACGGCCTCCAGAAGTTCAGCAACCCGAGCACGGCGTTGGGCCGCGTCACCCAGCCCGTGCACCGCGAGGGGCTCCTCGAGCAGCGCGCCCACCTTCATCCGCGGGGGTAGACTTGAAAACGGATCCTGAAAAATGTACTGAATCTCGCGGGCAAAGCGCCGGCGCTCGGCCGCGGAGAGCTCGTCGATGCGCGTTCCGCGGTACGTGATTTCGCCGTCGTCGGGCTGCTCCAGCCCCACAAGGCAGCGGGCGATGGTGGACTTTCCAGAGCCTGATGCGCCCACCAACCCTAAGGTTTCGCCCTCGTGAAGGACCAGATCAAAGCCGTCCAAAACGGGTTGGCCCTTAAATGTTTTGCGCAGTCCGCGCACCGCCAAAACCTCAACGCCACCGGCAAAAACGGGGCGCTCAATAGACGAAGGCGGGGTTCCGTCCAAAAAATCTTGGACGGTGGGCAAGCGAAGCGGCTTGCCCGACTCGGGAGGGCGCGAGGCCAGCAAACCGCGTGTGTAGGGCTGCTGGGGGCGTTCCATGATGTCCCGTACGGATCCCGTTTCGACCACCGTACCAACCCGAAGCACCACCATTCGGTCGGCCACGTGGGCCACCGCTTCGAGGTCGTGGCTGATGAAGAGCATCGCCATTCCGCGGTCGCGCTGCAGGTCCTTGAGCAGGTCGAGCAGCTCAAAGGCGACGGCGTGGTCCAGCGCGGTGGTCGGCTCGTCGCAAATCAATAGCTCGGGATCCATCGCCATCGCCATCGCGATCATTACGCGCTGGCGCTGCCCGCCTGAAAGCTGGTGCGGGTACTTGCGCATGGCGCCCTCCGGGTCCGGAAGCTGCACCCGCCGGAGCTCGTCCAGCGCCCGGGCATTGGCCTCAATGCGCCCCAACCCCAGCGCGGATTCTGCCGCCTCGGCGACCTGGCGACCAACGCGCATCGTGGGGTTGAGCGCCGACATCGGCTCCTGAAAGACCATGGCCTTGCGAGCCATTCCGTCGCGCAACGCGCCCCAATTCGCCGAAAGCTTGGGCGGAAGCAGCCCCATCAACGTCAGGGCCGTAAGGGATTTTCCGGAACCCGACTCGCCCACTAGGGCCACGCACTCGCCGGCGGCAATGTGAAGGTCAAGCCCCGAGAGCAGCAACGTTTCGCCGGCCCAGACAGAGAGGTTTTCTCCAAAGAATTCACTCATTTCCACGCGTACTCGTCGACCAGCGCCCTGAAGGGTCGCGGTTCCCACGATCCCTTGGGTCGCTCGCCTTCGGTGCGGCCGAGGCGCACCACGACGCGTCCCGTCTCAGGGAAGGCGATGATCCACTGACCCAAGTGGCCGCGAAGCGCCACGTAGCGACGTGCCGGGGCCTGGCCAGCGGGGTCCACCGACTCACCGAGCCAAAAACTCTGGCCGTAGAAGCTTGCGGTACTTGGGGCAGTGGCCACCGAAACCCATGCGCTGTCGAGCAAAGGCTGCCCGTTCCAGCGGCCGTTGTGCACGAGCAAGTGCCCCAAGCGGGCGTAGTCGCGGGCCGTCGAATTGAAGCAGCAAAACGCAAGGGCTTCGCCCTGGCCGTCGACGTGCCACGAAGCGTCCGATTCCGCACCCAGCGGAACCCACAGTTTGCGCGACGCATAGGCTGGAAGCGATTCACCCACCGCCTTCTCGAGGCACACGCTGAGCAGCGTCGTTGCCGCCGACTGGTACTCGTAGCGAAGTCCGACCGAATCGCCCACCTCAGATTCGAGAATCAAGGCCATTTGGTCGTCGCCGTAGTAGAGCTTGGCGGTCTGTCCGAACGGATCGTAGTAGTTCTCGGTCCAGTCCAAGTCCGCGTGCATCGCGCTCAGGTCGCGCAGCGTAAGCCGCTCGGCGCCAGGTCCGTGCAGGCCAGGTATGTAGGTCTTGGCCTTGGTATCCCAACTCGGAATCTTGCCCTCTTGCACCGCAAGCTGCACGAGCATCGTCACGATGGACTTCGACATCGAGAACGAGTTAACGCGCGAATCCAATTGAAAGTCAGCAAAGTAGGCCTCGTGGCGCAACGTGTCGCGGTCAAATACGAGCAGTGCGCCCGTTTGGCTTGCATCGAGCAGCAACTGGGTAGCGTCGCTCGGAACCAACGCGCTGTCGGTCGCTACCGGCCAGGGCACGGGCTGCGGAGCGGCCGGAATCTCCTCGGTGTCAAAGTAGGCGGCGTCAAAAGGGTCCGACGTCGTGCGGCCCTGCAAGTACGTCGCGTAGACCCCCTTAAAGAGGTATCCGTACCCCGAAAAATACACAAGCACACTCAGGACCCCGAAGGCCACAACCACAGACACAATGCGTTTCATGAGGTGCAAGTTAGGAGAATCTATGCCCCAAGCAATCGGTCGGCCGGAGTCGGCACTAAGTCCACCTCAAAAAGTCGGGCGAAGTGCCCCGCCACGCGGGCCTTGGCCTCGTCCTCATCGATGGGTCGGCCGAGCTCGCGCTGGAGCGATGTGACGGCTTTGTCCTTGATTCCGCACGGAATAATGTACTCGAAGTAGCGCAAGTCGGTGTTGAGGTTGAAGGCCCAGCCGTGCATGGTCACCCAGCGCGAAGCGCGCACGCCCATCGCACAAATTTTGCGGGCGAACGGGGTTCCGACGTCGAGCCACACCCCCGTCTCACCGGGGCTGCGGTCGCCGGTCAAGCCGTAGTCCGCGAGGGTGGCAATGATGACCTCTTCGAGGGTGCGCAGGTAGCGGTGAATGTCGGTGAAGTGCTCGTCGAGGTCGAGAATGGGGTAGCCCACAAGTTGGCCCGGGCCGTGGTACGTGATGTCACCGCCGCGGTTGGTGCGGTAGAACTCCGCGCCAATGGACTTCAGGCGCTCGTCGTCGGCAAGTAGGTTGCCAACGTCGCCGCTTTTGCCCAGCGTGTAGACATGCGGGTGCTCCACAAACAGTAGGGTGTCGTGCGTAGCAATCCGCTCCTCTTCAGGAAGTTTGCGGTTGGACGACTTGCGCGCTACCACCTCGGTAAAAATGGCCTCTTGGAAGTCCCAGGCGCGCTGGTACGTCCAGTTGCCGAGCTCGGTAAAGCGAACGGAGCGACGGCTCATGCCTTGCCCAGTGCGTCTTTGAGGTCGTCAATGACCTTGATGTCCATGATGTCCACGGCATTGCGTTCGCTCAGCACATAGCTGACCCAGTCGCCGAGGGCCACGAGGTCGAGGGCTTGCTCGAGCGGGGACGCTCCGTAGGCGTGAAGCTCGGCCACATGGGTTGCATGGGCGCGAATGGCGGGGGCGTTGAGCTCCATACGCATCCGGTTGCGCGGCGCATCAAAGGCGGAATGCAAGAAGACGGCGCTGTAGCGGGCGCCTCCGCCGGCCCAACCGACCATTTCGTTGTGGTTCATCTCGGGAACCTCGGCGTCCCAACCCGGCATCTTGCTGTTCTCGTTGAGCTGCTGGCGCCAGCGGGTAGCGACCCCGGCCATTCCGCTCGCTGCATACACGGCTACGGCGGTGCCCTCGAGCGTATCGGCAATGGCCTCGGCCTCGCGAAGGTGCTCGCCGCGGCGGGCGGTCAAGTCCGCAACCGCTTGTGCGGCCTGCTTCTGCCACTGGGCCGGAGCTCCGGCGCCCGCCAAGTCCAAGTGGGCCAAAATCTGAATCAGCGCATAGCCAAACATCGAGCGCGGAGGGTTTCCGCCGGGAACCACGCTGGTATTCCACCCGTGCTGCTCGGCGCGGCGCTTCAGTTCGCCACCGCTCGTGATGGCCGAAACCATGCATCCGGCTGCTACCGCTTGGTCAAGGGCCGTGAGCGTCTCTTCGGTATTGCCGCTGTAGCTGCAGGCCACCACCAGGGTGTTTGCGCCAACCCAGTTCGGCAGCGAATAGCCCTTATTCACCACCACCGGAACCGTCGCCGTGCCCGCGCAGAGGTCGGCGGCAATGGTTCCGCCGATGCCGCTACCGCCAAGGCCGGTGATCACCACGTGCTGTACGGGGCGAGGCATGGGCTTCCAAACCTTGGCCACACCTTCGGCAATTTTCAGTGAATCAGCAACATGCTGTGGAAAGTCTTGAATGAGCTTGAGCATCATGGCGAGATAATTATTGACGTAAAAGTACGAACTTGACCCCACCATGTCCGCACGCATTTCGTGGCAGTTTGCCCCCTTTTCGACCCTATCTGCAGGTGCTCTGCACCGCATCCTCGCGCTGCGGGCCGACATCTTTGTCGTCGAGCAGAACTGCGCATACGCCGACCCCGACGCAAAGGACCGTGTGTCGCACCACCTCTGGGCCGAGGACGAGCACGGTGAAGTGGTGGCTGTCGCTCGGGTGGTTCCGCCCGGAACCTCGTACGCCGAACCAAGTATTGGCCGGGTGGCTACGGCGTCGACGCTGCGCGGAACCGGACTCGGCCGCGAACTCATGCACCGCGCCATTCACCACGCGCAGCAGCTGTACCCCAACGCTGACGTGGTCATCAGCGCACAGCACTACTTACTTCGGTTTTATACAGAATTTGGGTTTCAGCCCGAGGGCGACGTCTACGACGAAGACGGAATTCCGCACATTCAAATGCGCACAACCGGCAACTAGCTACTCGTAGCTTGCTTACGCGTCGTAGCTCACGACCACCCGCTCGCTGCGCGGCATCGCCTGGCACGTGAGCACATAGCCGTCGGCCACCTCGTCGTCGGTCAGCGAATAGTTCATGGCCATTTCGACCTTGCCCTCGAGGACCTTGGCGCGGCAGGTGCAGCACACGGCTCCTTTGCAAGCGTAGGGCACGTCGGCTCCGGCGTCCAGGGCCGCGTCGAGTACAAATTCTTTGGACGACTGCGTGAAGTGCGTCTCTTCGCCGTCGAGGACGACGGTGACGTAGGCCTCACCTGTGGCAGAACCTTTGTCTTCCTTAGCCTTAGTGGCCGAGGCCGGCGCAGCTGCCGCCGTAAAGAGCTCAAAGTGAATTTTTTCTGGAGCAACTCCTGCTGCCTTTAGCACGTCGCTGGCGGCGTGAATCATGGGTTCGGGTCCGCACAGGTAGTATCCGTCCGCCTTGGTCACCGTGGGAATGTGCTCGGCAAAGTAGCGAATGCGGTCGGTGTCGAGGCGTCCGAACAAAGCATCGCTGCCCTGGTCTTCGCGGCTGAGCACGTGGTGCACTTCGAGGCGGCCGAGGTAGCGGTCCTTGAGGTCTTCAAGCTCGTTCTTGAAGAGAATGCTAGCGGTCTTGCGGTTGCCATAAAACAGCACAAATTCAGATTCGGGCTCGCGCTCGAGTGCCGTTTTGAGAATGGACAGTACTGGGGTAATGCCCGATCCTGCCGCGAATCCGACGTAGCGGCGTCGCGCGCTCGGTTCGGTTTCGAGAATGAAGTTGCCCATCGGGGGCATGGCGTCCAGCACGTCGCCGGCCTTGAGCTCGGTGTTGGCCCAGGTCGAGAAAATTCCGCCCTCAACCTGCTTGATGGCCACGCGGAGCTCGCCACTCAAGGGGCTGGAGCACAGCGAGTAGGAACGACGAACTTCGGTTCCGCCGATTTGGGTGCGCACGGTGAGGTACTGGCCGGGTATGAAGCGAAAGCTTCCGCCCAGAGGCACGTCAAACGCAACCGACACGCTGTCGGACGTTTCACGGCGCACCTCGCGCACGGTCAGGGGTTGAAACTGCGCCTTGACGCCTTTTTGGTCGGCCTTAGTGGCCAACAGTCCCTCGGCCGAAGCGTTGGACGGAGATTTTTTGAACCAGGAAAACATAGTTGTGTACAAATCTAGGCTTGTAATGCGAACCGGCGGCAGCCACTTTTTGTTCTACTGGCAGTAATTTGCAGCAGAATTAACCCCTTGATTCCGTACCATGGCCCCAAGTATTGACATGGAAGCCCGCTTCCTCGACTACGTTTCTACCGAAAACAAGGTAGAGCCCAAGGATTGGATGCCCGACGCCTACCGCAAGACGCTCGTGCGTCAAATTAGTCAACATGCTCACTCTGAAATTGTTGGAATGCTTCCTGAAGCAAATTGGATTACTCGGGCCCCTTCGCTGCGCGCCAAGCTCATTTTGCTGGCCAAGGTTCAAGATGAAGCCGGCCACGGGCTGTACCTCTACTCGTCTGCAGAGACGCTGGGCACGTCGCGCGACCAAATGATCGACGACCTTCACTCGGGTAAGGCCAAGTATTCGAGCATTTTTAACTACCCCACGCTGACCTGGGCTGACATGGGCGCGGTGGGCTGGTTGGTTGACGGAGCCGCGATTCAAAATCAAGTCATGCTTTGCCGCACCTCGTACGGCCCCTATGCGCGGGCCATGGTGCGGATCTGCAAAGAGGAGAGTTTTCACCAGCGCCAGGGCTACGAAATCATGATTCATTTGGCGAACGGAACCCCCGAACAAAAGGCCATGGCCCAGGACGCCCTCAACCGCTGGTGGTGGCCCTCGCTGATGATGTTTGGTCCGAGCGACGACCAAAGCCCCAATTCAGCCCAAAGCATGGCGTGGCGCATCAAGCGCAAGTCCAACGATGAACTGCGTCAAGAATTTGTGGATAAGACGGTTCCTCAAGCGGAATTTCTCGGCCTGACCCTGCCCGATCCCGACCTCAAGTGGAACGAAGAGCGCGGACACTACGATTTTGGCGCCATCGACTGGGCGGAATTTTTTGCCGTGGTTGCCGGCAACGGACCGTGCAACACCGAGCGCCTCGAAGCCCGTCGGTCTGCCCACGCCGAGGGAGCCTGGGTGCGTGAAGCCGCCACGGCCTATGCGGCCAAGCAGGCTGCGCGCCGCGCTTCAGCCACAGCCCCAAAACCCCACGCAGCATGAGTACGCCCGACCAATGGCCCCTCTGGGAGGTCTTTGTGCGTTCCAAAAATGGCCTTTCGCACAAGCACTCTGGTAGCCTTCACGCGCCCGATGCCGAGATGGCGCTCAAAAATGCCCGAGACGTGTACACCCGCCGCAGTGAAGGAACCAGCATCTGGGTCGTCCCCTCAAGCGCGATTGTAGCTTCAGCTCCAGACGAGAAAGAAGTGCTTTTTACGCCCAGCGACGACAAAGTCTACCGACACCCCACCTTCTACGAGATTCCGAATGAAGTGGGACACATGTGATCCGTCGGTGCAGTACCTCCTGCACCTCGGCGACGATGCGTTGGTGCTCGGCCACCGCTTGAGCGAATGGTGCGGACACGGACCCATTCTCGAAGAAGACATCGCCCTGAGCAACCTTGCACTCGACCTCATAGGGTTGGCACGCCAGTACTACCAGCTTGCGGCCCGGCGCATCGGTGATGGAATGACCGAAGACCGAATTGCCTACTGGCGAAGCGACCGCGAGTTTCGCAACCACGTGCTCGTCGAGCAGCCCAACGGGGACTTTGGCGACACCATGGCCCGACAGTTCTACTTTGACGCCTTTCACTTTCTTCAGCTCGACGCGCTTCAGAACTCAAGCGACCTAGAGCTCGCTGCCACTGCGCGCAAGGCGATCAAAGAAACGACCTACCACGCACAGCACAGTTCTGAATGGATTGTGCGCCTCGGCGACGGAACCGACGAAAGCCGCAGCCGCATTTCTGCGTCACTTCTGCGCCTTTGGCCGTTTACATCTGAACTTTTTGAAGCGTCCACGGTGGACCGCGAGGCCCATGCACACAGTTGGGGTCCAGACGTGGCCAGTCTTCGCGGCCCATGGCTCGAACTCGTTCACGAGGTGCTTCATCAAGCTGGCCTCCAACTTCCTGAAGGCCCTGCCAAGCTACTGCGCGGCAAGTCCGGAATCCACAGCGAATCACTGGGATTCCTTCTTGCTGAAATGCAGAGTTTGCCTCGGGCCTACCCCGACGCGACGTGGTAAGCGTTTCTGACCTCGAGCAACGCCTGCACCGTGTTGCAGACCCTGAGGTGCCTGCCCTTTCGGTCATGGACCTCGGCATCGTACGGTCCGTGCGCCTTGAGGGCACTGTGTGCCACGTTGACTTGAGCCCCACCTACACGGGATGTCCAGCGACAGAACGCATTGAGCGCGATGTTCGCGAAGCCCTTGAGGAACTTGTCGGAGTCGGAAACGTCACCGTACACACCGTACTGGACCCGCCATGGACCACGGACTGGATCAGTGACGAGGGCCTGCGCAAGCTCGAGGCCTACGGCATTGCCCCTCCGCCACGTCGCACCACCGACAAACGCTCGCTACTCAGCCTCCACAAGCCTCTCGCATGCCCGCGCTGCCGCAGCTCTCACACTGAACGCCTCTCTGCGTTTGGTTCTACGGCATGTAAGGCGCTTCACCGATGCCTGGACTGCCTTGAGCCGTTTGAGGCGTTTAAATGCATCTGAACCAGCTGAATACGAAAAAACCCCAAGCATTTACGCTTAGGGTTTTGGCTGGTTTGGTGTGAAGCCGTGCTTGGTTTCAGGTGCAAATGTGAGGCACAGCCCGAATTTGTGTACAATTTATCGTGAGAAATTGTGAGAACTAATTGAATTCACGTATTTTCACAGTATGAGATTTGCTCGGATTGTCGTTTTGCTTTGGGCAGCTGCAGTTAGCGTACACGCACAAACCATTCAGTTTACCTGCCCAGAAATTGGCATCGCGTACCTGTACCACAACGACAGTGTGAAGCAAATTGACTTTCACCGTGGACAAATTGCAAGTCTGCACAATACGGGCTGGGTCGTTTACGACAGTTTTGCGGTACTGCCTGACCCAATGAGGCTCCTTTTGCACCCCGTACCCATTGTTACCCAAACCCCAGATACTACCCTTATTCACTTCACGGGCTCTGGCCTCGTGTATACGGTGCGCCGCAACGGGTCACTCGAGCGCCTCGACCGCACATTTTACTCAGGATATAACTACGGCGCACTTAGGTACTACGATGGCACGCGGCTATGGAGTTTGGGCGGCTCAGGTATTTGGAATGTTCAGGATCTCGCCTTGTTCTACGATCGAGAACTGCGCGAATGGGAGCGTCGGTCAATGACCCCGTCAATCCCTGACGGATTTGTGGCGGGGATGTACAGTCCCAACGAGAACGGTGTAATCACCAGTATCGTACAAGATGGCACGCCCACATCAAATCCAGAGCCCACCTACTCAGCATACACGATGGACTTGAATAACGGCACGTACACGCGCCTGGGTGTTGCTGCTGCGCGTAGTTCAGGTCCAAAAATCTCGGAACTTTCTTCGTTCGCGCAGTGGGGAACAACGAATGCCGCGTGGTTTGAGGGTCGCATCTACCTAATTGATCTCATAGCTAACGAACTTCAAAAGTGCGATGCCATTCTGGATGTTTATTCCAACCCATTCAACGGCACCCACGGACTCTTACTAAGTCCTCACAAAGTCATCCTCATTCAAACCGCGAGCACCATCACCAACGTACACGTAAAAATTGAGAGGCTGTCCTACAATCAGTTGCTGACGCAACTCAATCCGCAGACCATTGGACCCATCTACGAATCCGGTACCATGTCTACAGTGCGCACAAACTGGAAGGAGTTCTTGCTTCTGGCGATTTCGTTTGTAGCCCTAACCGGGTTTATTCTTCGCTACCAGCGGGCCCGCCCCTCTCTGGAGCGCAACTTCGCCCAGTCACTTAGTCCGCTCGCGAGACTTGCGCTCCGCCACCTACTGCTTCAGTCGACCGGAAGCCTTGTAACACCTGACGAACTGAACCAAATCCTCGGAATCGAGGATAAATCATGGGACAACCAACGCAAAATCCGCAGCACTGTCCTGCAAGAAATCGAAGAAAAGGGCATGGAGTTCTTAGGCGTACCTTCGTTTATCGAACGAGTAGCTAGCGAAGAAGACCGCCGAATTCGCCGCTACCGAATCAAACTCGAACTCCGCGACGACCTGCTTCCCATTTTAAAGTATGTATAAATATTTAAGTGCCTCCACTCACGGAGCGACTCTGCGCCTCGCCCTGAACAGGCCCGACGTCTACAATGCGTTTCACCGCGAAATGGCCCTTGAACTGCAGCATGCCCTCGCTGAAGCCGACCGCAACCACGAGGTGCGTGCCGTGCTCCTCACGGGCGAAGGCAAAGCCTTTTGCAGCGGCCAGGATCTGGGCGAAGCTATTGATCCTCAGGGGCCTGGACTTGACCGAATTCTCAGCGAGCACTACAACCCGCTCGTGCTGAAGATTCGCGCGCTGCGAAAGCCGGTCGTGGTGGCCGTCAACGGAGTCGCTGCAGGGGCCGGCGCCAACCTCGCGCTTGCGGGCGACGTGGTCCTCGCGGGGCAGTCCGCCAAGTTCATTCAGGCCTTCAGTAAGATTGGCTTGATTCCCGATACGGGCGGAACCTTGACCCTTCCGCGCCTCGCCGGATTTGCCAAAGCCAGCGCGTGGATGATGCTGGCCGACAGCGTATCTGCCGAAGAGGCTGAGCGCCACGGACTCGTGTACCGCGTTGTCGCCGACGATGCTCTAGCCGACGAAGCTTTAGCTGTGGCCCAAAAGCTCGCAGCCATGCCCACAGAGGCCCTTGCCCTGACCAAAGAAGCCCTCAACGCCACCGTATTTCACGGTTTTGCCGAACAGCTTGAGCTCGAGCGCTCCCTTCAAAACCTAGCTGGGGCCACCCACGACTTTGCTGAAGGCGTGGCGGCCTTTCGCGAGAAACGCCAACCTCAATTCCGCGGCCTATGAGTCCCCGATTCTTCAACCAAAAAGCAATGGTCGTCGGCGCCGGAGCCATGGGCTGCGGCATCGCCCAAATCTTGGTAGAGGCCGGCTGGGAAGTCCTGCTGTACGATACCCAAGACGCCTCCCTCGAGAACGGGATTGCCCGCGTGCACGGCGTGTGGGACAAGCTCGTCGAAAAGGGCAAAGTCAGCGACGCGCAGCGTTCCGCCTACATCAAGCAACTAAACGCCGCCTATGTGCTGCGTGAAGCGGCCGACGTAAGTCTTGTGATTGAAGCGATTTTTGAAAACCTCGACGCCAAACGGTCGGTATTCACGACCCTGGACGACGTAGTGCGCGAAGACTGCATCTTGGCGACCAACACTTCGTCGCTCAGCGTTTCGTCCATCGCGGCGGGCGTAAAGCGGGCCGAACGCGTGGTGGGACTGCACTTTTTCAATCCGGCGCCGCTGATGCCTTTGGTCGAAATCGTTCCGGGAATCGCGACCGCTCCCGAGGTCGTCGAGGCCTGCGTAGCCGCGGTGGCCGCATGGGGCAAGGTAGGCGTGGTCGCCAAAGACACTCCGGGATTTTTGGTCAACCGCATCGCGCGACCGTTTTATGGCGAGGCGCTTCACCTATTTGAAGAGCAAATGGCCGACATGGCAACCATTGACTGGGCGCTCACCG
>JACCDS012351383.1_pt1 | contig 28905 bp, 25 predicted proteins | sample 7446441 | NCBI WGS metagenome assembly JACCDS01 (sample SAMN15323445, study PRJNA562643) | freshwater metagenome | isolation source: river surface water | place: USA:Blue River Watershed | collected 2017-08-17 | reverse complement strand
GGTCACGAGATCGGTCTTCAGGCGCGCCATGATCGGCTGCGTTTCCGGGTCGCCCATACGGCAGTTGAATTCCAGGGTCTTCGGATTGCCCTGTATATCGATCATCAGGCCCGCATACAGGAAGCCGGTATACGGAATGCCGTCTTTCGCCATGCCCTGCACGGTCGGCTGGATGATCTCGCGCATCACGCGTGCATGCAGCTCCGGCGTAACGATCGGTGCCGGTGAATACGCGCCCATGCCACCGGTATTCGGGCCCTGATCCTGGTCGAGCAGGCGCTTGTGGTCCTGGCTGGTCGCCAGCGGCAGGATGTGCTTGCCATCGACCATCACGATGAAACTGGCTTCCTCGCCGTCGAGGAATTCTTCGATCACCACACGCGCACCGGCGTCGCCGAAACGGTTATCCGACAACATCATGTCGACGGCACCGTGCGCCTCCTCGAGCGTCATCGCCACCACCACGCCCTTGCCAGCGGCCAGGCCATCCGCCTTGATGACGATCGGTGCACCTTGCTCGTCGATGTAGCGATGCGCAGCTGCCGCATCGGAGAAGGTCTGGTACTTCGCGGTCGGTATGCCGTGACGCTGCATGAAGGCCTTCGCAAAATCCTTCGAGCTTTCCAGCTGCGCTGCCTTTTGCGTCGGGCCGAAGATTTTCAGGCCACGGTCGCGGAACTTGTCGACGATGCCCGCAGCAAGCGGTGCCTCGGGACCGACGACGGTCAGCGCGATGCCTTCGGTCAGCGCGTACTCGGCGAGCTGGTCGGGATCGCTGAGCTGCACATTGCGAATGTGCAGATCGAGTGCGGTACCTCCATTGCCGGGTGCGGCCATCACCAGCTGTATGCGCTTGGATTGCGCCAGTTTCCACGCCAGCGCATGTTCACGGCCACCGGAGCCTACGACGAGAATCTTCATCTGCAAATTGAATTAAGGTTGATGCGCCCGCATGTACGCATGCATGGCGGGCGGGGAACGTCAGTCATTGATGACGGCGTTGGTGTAGACCTCCTGCACGTCGTCCAGGTTTTCCAGTGCATCGAGCAGCTTTTGCTGTTTCAGTGCGTCTTCACCTGCGAATTCGGTAACTGTGGATGGCTTCATCGTTACCTCGGCGACCTCGGGCTTGAAGCCGGCCTTTTCCAGCGCCTCGCGGATGCGCGACAGTTCATACGGATCGGTGATCACCTCGAAGCCGCCTTCGTCATCGGCGATCACGTCTTCGGCACCGGCTTCAAGCGCCGCTTCCATCAGTGTGTCTTCGTCGGTGCCCGGTGCGAACAGCATCTGCCCGCAGTGCCTGAATAGGAAGGCGACCGAGCCTTCGGTACCCATGTTGCCGCCGAACTTGCTGAATGCATGACGAACTTCGGCGACGGTACGCACACGGTTGTCGGTCAGGCAGTCGACGATGATGGCGGCGCCGTTCAGGCCATAGCCTTCGTAGCGGATCTCTTCATAGTTCACACCCTCGAGGCCGCCGGTACCGCGCTGGATCGCGCGAGTGACATTATCCTTCGGCATGTTGGCGTCAGCCGCTTTTTCCACCGCCAGGCGCAGACGCGGGTTGGCGTTGATGTCGCCGCCGCCCATACGGGCCGCAACCGTGATTTCCTTGATCAGGCGGGTCCAGATCTTGCCCCGCTTTGCGTCAGTGGCCGCCTTCTTGTGCTTGATATTGGCCCATTTGCTGTGTCCTGCCATGTTGGTCGTTCTTTCTGGGTTGGTTGTGCCGGCCTCGTGCCGCGACTTTCGGCTTGACGATCAAGCGAAGGGGAGGGAAAGGCGGCGCGCGGCGGGAGCAAAAACAGGGGGCAAATTTTACCATACCGACCCTCGCCAACTCCGGCCGGCCCGGGCCGGTTGGCCCTGCTTTTACGGTCGCCTGTTGCGATGCCGCAGATATAATTGCGCCGCTTAATTCAACCCGGACGGCGAAGCACGGCAGTCTGTCCCGCGAGAGGAAAAATTTTGAAAATTGCAATTGCAGGATGCGGCTACGTCGGACTGTCACTGGCAGTGCTGCTCGCACAGCGCAACGAGGTGGTAGCGCTGGACATCAGCGACGACAAGGTTGCCAAACTCAACCGCGGCCTCTCGCCGATCGCTGATGCCGACATCGAACGCCAGCTGCAGACCGGCCAGCTGAATTTTCGCGCGACCACGGACAAGCACGATGCGCTGAAAGACGCGAGTTTCGTGATCATCGCGACACCGACCGATTACGATCCCGACACGAACTACTTCAATACTTCGTCCGTCGAATCGGTGATCCGCGATGTGAAGGCGATCAATCCGGATGCGCTGGCCGTGATCAAGTCCACGATACCGGTTGGCTTCACAGTGCAGGCGCGCGCGAAGCACGGGTTTGAAAATATCGTTTTCTCGCCCGAATTTCTACGCGAGGGACGCGCGCTGTACGACAACCTGTATCCGTCGCGTATCGTCATCGGCTCCGACCGGCCCGAGGCGAAGCGCTTCGCGCAGCTGCTGACTGAAGCGTCGCTGAAGCCGGACGTGCCGGTGCTGTTCACCGGCTCGACCGAACCGGAAGCAATCAAATTGTTCGCCAACACTTTCCTGGCGATGCGGGTCGCGTTCTTCAATGAGCTCGACACCTATGCGGCAACGCACGGGCTGGATACGCGGCCCATCATCGAGGGCGTCAGCCTTGACCCGCGCGTGGGCAACTTCTACAACAATCCGTCGTTCGGTTATGGCGGCTATTGCCTGCCGAAAGACACCAAGCAGCTGCTGGCCAACTACAAGGACGTGCCACAGAACCTGATCCATGCGATCGTCGAATCCAACAGCACGCGCAAGGACTTCATCGCGTCGAGCATCTTGCAGCGCGCGCCGACGGTGGTTGGCATGTACCGACTGACGATGAAGGCCGGCTCCGATAATTTCCGCTCGTCCAGCGCGCAAGGCGTGATGAAGCGCATCAAGGCCAAGGGCGTTGAGGTGATCGTCTACGAGCCGACCATGAACGAGACCGAGTTCTTCCATTCGCGCGTGGTGAACGATTTCGCGGCCTTCAAGCGCGAGGCCGATGTGATTGTCGCGAACCGTATTACCGAGGAGCTTGAGGACGTTCGGGAAAAAGTCTTCAGCCGCGACCTGTTCGGCAACGACTGAAGCCTCTGAGCTCTACAGACGTAGCGCGCTGCTGAAGCGCCGTGAGATTGGCGTTATCATTCGATCCTTTTACGGAACAATAAGGCGGGGGTCAGCATGACAAAAGCAATCCGTTGCTTCAAGAACGGCGGTCCGGAGGTGATGGAGTATGTCGACGTTGAGGTCGGCGAGCCGGGCGCCGGCCAGGCGCGCGTGCGCCATCATGCGATCGGCCTGAACTACATCGACGTTTATTTCCGCACCGGCCTGTACCCGCAGCCGCTACCGTCTGGCCTCGGTATGGAAGGCGCCGGCGTGGTCGAGGCCATTGGCCCGGGTGTAACCGAAGTGAAGGTCGGCGACCGCGTCGCCTATGCCTGCCGCCCGCCGGGCGCATACGCCGAGGTGCGTTTGATGGGTGCCGCTGATCTGGTGAAATTGCCGGACGCGATCGATTTCGACACCGCTGCCGCGATGATGCTGCAGGGGATGACGGTGCAGTATCTTTTCCGTCGCACTTTCCGTCTGCAGGGCGGCGAGACCATTCTGTTCCATGCGGCAGCCGGCGGCGTCGGCCTGATTGCTTGCCAGTGGGCCAAGGCGCTCGGCGTGACCATGATCGGCACGGTCGGTTCGGACGAGAAGGCCGCCATCGCGAAGGCACACGGCTGCGCGCATACGATCAACTACAACAAGGAAGACGTGGTCGCGCGCGTGAAGGAAATCACCAACGGCAAGGGCGTGCCGGTAGTGTATGACTCGATTGGTGCGGATACCTTCATCAAGTCGCTCGACTGCCTGTCGCCGCTGGGCATGATGGTCAGCTTCGGTTCCGCATCGGGCCCGGTGCCGCCGTTCTCGTTGCAGGAACTGGCTGCGCGCGGCTCACTGTTCATCACGCGCCCGACACTGTTCGCTTACACCGCGACCCGTGCTGACCTCGAGGCAACGGCGAATGAATTGTTTGACATGGTCGCCAGCGGAAAGATCAAGATCGATATCAACCAGCGCTACAAGCTGAAGGACGTGCAGCAGGCGCATATCGATCTCGAGTCGCGCAAGACCACTGGCTCCACTATCCTGCTACCGTAATTCTCTTCACGGAAAAGGCGATGACGAGCGAGCACGACGACAACCCGATGCAGCATCCGGATGAACAGCCCTATGGCCACGACAAGGGGCCGCAGTTCGGCAAGCTCCTTGTCGTGCTTGTGATCTCGGTGGCGTTGCTCGGCGTGATTGTCTGGGTGTCTGTCGAGGTCGTCACCTGAGGCAGTCGCCTGAAGTGGTCAACTGAAGCAGTCACCTGAAGCAGTCACCTGAAACCTGTGGCGGCGGCGGACGCGCGTCGTCCTCCGCCGTGGCTCCTCTGCTACTCCATCCACTCAACGCGGTATCTTCATCTCGATCACCCGCGGCGTACCGTTCGCCCCTGGGAAATCCCTGAACGCGGCTTCAGCCAGGTAGGGCATCACCTCGACCAGAGTGCCTTTCTCGCCGGAGCTGCGCACGGTCACATCGAACCAGGTCTGCCTGCTTGCGTTGTCAGTGATCTTTACCTTCAGCTGTCGGTCATAGATGGTGAATCGGCGCTCCTGCTGCCGTGTGACCGGCATGCCAGGCCACATCGGATCGTAGAACCGGTAGCCATAGCCGGGCCATCCCCAGTAAGGCCGGTAAAAGCCGGGGCCGTACCAGGGCGAGCCGAACCACGGGTCGGCCAGTACGGTTTCAATCACGCGCACATCGCGCGCGCCGATGCTGTAGTCCACCCGAACACCCAGCTGGGCCGGCTCGCCGGCAGCGGCGTCGCGCAGACCGATCTGCAGCAGCTTCAGCCGCACCAGGTTTTCATGATGCTGCCGTTCGAGATCCTGCACATCGCCGGCATTGTGCGTGAATGCGAACGTACGGCCAGCCGCATCCGCCGGCCACTGGTGAAATGCGGTGACTTCGGAGCGTATCGTCGATGCGCAGCCGGACAGCAGCAAGGACAGCGCAGCCACGCCGAGGAGCAGGAAGTTTTTGCAGGATCGCATAGGTATTCCACGGTCGAAACAGAACATGCCGTGATCTTACCTCGGCATCGCAGCTTGATAGAATGCCGGCTTCACGCACTCACACTTTGTCACAAGTTCCCATGCGTACTGACTCCGCCCCTGCCGTGCACCGCCTCGACTATGCGCCGCCGGCGTATCTGGTCGATACCATCGACCTTGGCTTCGACCTTGATCCCGCCGCTACCCGCGTCGCCGCGCGCAGCACGCTGCGCCGCAATCCCGCCAGCGCGCAGCGCGAGCTGGTGCTGCACGGCGACGAGCTCGAGCTGGTCGCGATACGCATCAACGGCCGGGCACTGTCGAAGCGGCAGTACGCGCTGCAGCACGGCCGGCTAGTGGTGCCCCATGCGCCCGACGAACTGACGCTGGAAATCGAGACGCTGATCCGTCCGGACAAGAACACTTCGCTGATGGGGCTGTATGTATCGAACGGGAATTTCTTTACGCAGTGCGAGGCCGAGGGCTTCCGCAAGATCACCTTCTTCCCCGACCGTCCGGATGTGATGGCGAAGTACCGCGTGATGCTGCGTGCCGACAAGGCGCAGTATCCGGTGCTGCTGTCGAATGGCAATCTGATCGAGCAGGGTGACATCGGCGACGGCCGCCACTATGCGCTGTGGGAAGACCCGTTCAGGAAACCCTCCTACCTAGTCGCGCTGGTGGCCGGCAATCTCGTCTGCGAAGAGCAGACGATACAGCTGAAATCCGGTCGCGATGCGCTGCTGCAGGTCTGGGTCGAGGACGGCAATCTCGACAAGACTTCGCATGCGATGGAGTCGCTGGTCAAGAGTATCCGCTGGGATGAGGAACGCTTTGGTCTCGAGCTCGATCTCGATCGCTTCATGATTGTCGCCGTCGGCGACTTCAACATGGGAGCGATGGAGAACAAGGGACTGAACATCTTCAATACCAAGTACGTGCTGGCGAACCCGCGCATTGCGACCGACGCGGACTATGCCGGCATCGAGTCGGTGGTAGCGCACGAATACTTCCACAACTGGACCGGCAACCGCGTCACCTGCCGCGACTGGTTCCAGCTGTCGCTGAAAGAAGGCCTGACCGTGTTCCGCGACCAGGAGTTCTCTGCCGACATGATGGGTAGTGCCAGCGGACGCGCGGTCAGGCGTATCGAAGATGTCCGTGTGCTGCGTGCCGCGCAATTCCCGGAAGACGGCGGCCCGATGTCGCATCCGGTGCGCCCGGACTCCTATGTTGAGATCAATAATTTCTACACGCTGACTATCTACGAAAAGGGTGCTGAGGTGGTGCGGATGTACCAGACCCTGCTCGGGCGCGACGGCTTCCGCAAGGGCATGGACTTGTACTTCGCTCGCCATGATGGTCAGGCAGTGACTTGCGATGACTTCCGCGCTGCGATGGCTGAAGCAAACGGCCGCGACCTAGCGCAGTTCGAGCGCTGGTACAGCCAGGCCGGCACGCCGCGCGTATCGGTGAGCTCGCATTACGACGAAGCCGCGGGAACCTACACGCTGACCTTGTCGCAATCGTGCCCGGGGACGCCGGGCCAGCCCGCGAAGCAGCCTATGCATATTCCGGTGGCCGTCGGCCTGCTTGATGCGCAGGGCCACGACCTGCCGCTGCTGCTGGCCGACGCCGATGCACCGGATGAGGTCGAGGTGCACACGGTGCCGACCACGCGGGTGCTGGAGCTGACCGAAGCGAAACAGACGTTCACTTTCAGCGGTATCGAGCACAAGCCGGTGCCCTCACTGCTGCGCGATTTCTCTGCGCCGGTGATTCTTGATGTCGACTATACCGATGGTGAGCTGGCTTTCCTGCTCGCGCATGACAGCGATCCGTTCAACCGCTGGGAAGCCGGGCAACGGCTCGCGACGCGCCGGTTGTTAGTCCTTGCGGCGGGCGGCATGGCGGCCGATCTGACGTACGCGCCGACCGACGAAGACAAGCTGATCGCCGACGCACTACGCAAGCTGCTGCGCGACACCACGCTCGATCCGGCCTTTCGCGACCTAGCGCTGACGCTGCCCTCCGAGGGGATGCTGGCCGAGCAGGTCAACGTGATCGATCCGCAGGCGATTCATCGCGCACGCCGTGCACTGCGCCGCTACCTCGCGCACGCGCTGCGCGCCGACATGCTCGACGCCTATCATGCGAACCACAATGGCGGCGCTTACAGTCCCGACCCGGAGCAGGCGGGCCGCCGTGCGCTGCGCAATACCGCGCTCGGCTATCTGGCCGAGCTGGGCGACCAGGCCACGTACGCGTTGATGCAGACGCAGCATGATGCAGCCGCCAACATGACCGACCGCATCGCTGCGCTGTCAGCGATGATGAACAATGACGCACCGGGTACTGCCGCAGCGCTGCAGCGGTTCTATGCCGACTTCGATGACGAGGCGCTGGTGATCGACAAATGGTTCATGCTGCAGGCAACGGCGCCGACGACCACCGTCGCGCGGGTACGCGAGCTGATGACGCATCCCGCCTTCACGCTGAAGAATCCGAACCGTGCGCGCAGTCTGCTGTTCGCGTTCTGCAATAACAATCCGGCACAGTTCCACGCACCCGATGGCAGCGGCCATGCATTCTGGGCTGAGCAGGTGATAGCGCTGAACGCGATCAATCCGCAGGTCGCCGCGCGCCTTGCGCGTGCACTCGACCGCTGGCGTAAGTTCGTTCCTGCGCTGCAGGCGAGCATGAAGGCGGCGCTGGAGCGCGTCGCTGCGACGAAGAAGCTGTCGAATGACGTCGCCGAGGTGATCGGCAAGGCACTGGCCGACTGAGCGTTCAGGCTGCACGAATTTCATTTCATTACAGGGGAATCCATGAAACGCATCAGCCTCACGCAGCACCTGATTGAGGAGCAGCGGCTGAATAACAGCATACCGGCCGAGCTGCGGCTGCTGATCGAAGTCGTTGCACGTGCGTGCAAGACCATCAGCCATGCGGTCGGCAAGGGCGCCCTGGGCGATGTGCTGGGTGCAGCCGACAGCGAGAACGTGCAGGGCGAGATCCAAAAGAAGCTCGACATCATCTCCAACGAGATCCTGCTGCAGGCGAACGAATGGGGCGGCCACCTCGCGGCAATGGCGTCGGAAGAGATGGAGACTATCCATCCGATCCCGAACCGCTATCCGAAGGGCGAATACATGCTGCTGTTCGATCCGCTCGACGGCTCATCCAACATCGACGTGAACGTTACCATCGGCACCATTTTCTCGGTGCTGAAAGCGCCTGAAGGTATGAAGCAGCCGACCGAGCAGGACTTCCTGCAGCCGGGCACGAAACAGGTCGCGGCTGGTTATGCGGTGTATGGCCCGCAGACGGTACTGGTGCTCACCACCGGCAATGGCGTGAACTGCTTCACGCTCGACCGCGAGATGGGGTCGTGGGTGATGACGCAGCGTGGCATCCGCATTCCGGAAGACACCGCCGAGTACGCAATCAATACATCGAATTCGCGCCACTGGTTCCCGCCGGTGAAGCGTTATGTCAGCGAGCTCGAAGCCGGCAAGACCGGACCGCGCGGCAAGAACTTCAACATGCGCTGGATCGCATCGATGGTGGCCGACGTGCATCGCATCCTCACGCGCGGCGGTATCTTCATGTACCCGGCCGATGCGCGTGATCCGGACAAGCCCGGCAAGCTGCGCCTGATGTACGAAGCCAATCCGATGTCGATGCTGGTGGAGCAGGCCGGTGGCGCGGCCACCGATGGCAAGACGCGGATTCTGGACCTTCAGCCGCATACGCTGCACCAGCGCGTTGCGGTGTTCCTCGGATCGAAGAATGAGGTCGAGCGGGTCACGAGCTATCACGCCGAGTCGTGACAGCACAGTGAGCATGGAGGCCGGTTCGGCAGGAGAGCAAATCTGGCGACCCGGTATGAATTTTTGCTACAATAATGAGCTTCGCCCAACCTGAACAAGGTTTTCGGCGCGTGCCGGCATAGCTCAGTTGGTAGAGCAGCGCATTCGTAATGCGAAGGTCGGGGGTTCGACTCCTCTTGCCGGCACCACTCTTCAATGGCCTGAATTCTCAGGCCATTTCTATTTTGTCAAAAGGAGGTCCCCCATGGCATTCACTACCGAATCCTATCCCGGCGTTGCCGCAGAACTGCCGCAGGCTGCGAAGGGCTTTGTGCTCAACCATTCGATGCTGCGTGTGAAGGATCCGGCCGTGTCGCTCGACTTCTATTCGCGCATCATGGGCATGCGCGTATTGCGCAAGCTGGATTTCCCGGAGATGAAGTTCTCGCTGTACTTCCTCGCGAAGGTCGAGGATCCGTCGCAGGTGCCGGAAGAGGTCGGCGAGCGTACCGCATGGACCTTCAGCCAGCACGGCATCCTCGAGCTGACCCACAACTGGGGCACCGAGAGCGATCCGGAATTCAAGTACCACGACGGTAATGCGCAGCCGCAGGGCTTTGGCCACATCTGCTTCTCGGTACCGGACCTGGTCGCCGCAGTGAAGTGGTTCGACGAGAACAATGTCACCTACGTGAAACGCCCAGAGCAGGGCAAGATGCGCGATGTCGCGTTCATCAAGGATCCGGATGGTTACTGGATTGAGATCGTTCAGCCAGACCTGCTGAAGAACCTCGGCCGCTAAACCGGCCTGCCGGCGCTGTCGAAGCGCCGGCGCTCAGTTTGCCGGCAGCAGACCGCGGCTGGCGAGCAGTGCGACGATACGCTCGGCACAGGCATCAGCTGACAGCGCGGTGGTATCTAGCCGCAGATCCGGTTGCTCTGGCGGCTCGTAGCGCGAGTCGATGCCTGTGAAGTTTCTTACCAGTCCCTGTCGCGCATTTTTATACAGCTGTTTCGGATCGCGCTGCTCGCACACTTGTTTCGGCGTATCAATATAGATCTCGATAAAGCGCTCTGCACCGATCCTCTTGCGCGCTTTCTCGCGCATCTCCTGCAGCGGCGAGATCGTGGCAACGATGGCTACCATGCCCGCATCGACAAACAGCTGCGCGACTTCAGCTACCCTGCGCTGATTCTCCGCGCGGTCTTCTTCCGAGAACCCGAGGTCACTGTTCAGGCCGGCGCGCAGATTGTCGCCATCGAGAATGTAGCCACTGCGGCCGGCGGACCGCAAGCGGCGCAATACGGCTTGCGCGATCGTTGATTTGCCAGCACCCGACAGTCCGGTGAACCACAGCGCGCAAGCGCTGTCGCCTTCATGGACGGGCTCCAGCGCTGTCGGGAAAATATGTCGCGGGACGTTGGCGATTGTCATCAGCAGGCAAAAGCCGCCTGCACGCAGCGCAGGCAGGCCAGTCAGAATTCTTTTTAAGGCATCGGTCAATGCCCCCGGGCCGCGGTGCTACTTGCACCGCAGACAGCTCATACATCGGCTTAGCGAATCATTCATCGACAAATGGTGTCACCCGGATTATATCTTCTGCTGACGCATCGCTGACAAAATCGTTCACAAGGGAGATCGCCAGCGGCTTGCCAACGGAGTGGCGTTCAGCGTCGCCAGCTGACCGCTTCGGCGAGCTCATCCAGCGATAGTTTCGGTGCAAGCTGTCGGATGAAATCGATCGCATACTCGCGCAGGAACGCACCGCGCCGTACCGCCACCCGCGTCACGTTCGGTGCAAACAGGTGATTCGCGCGGATCGCACGCAGTCCTGCCGGCAGTTGTGCGGCCGCCATCGATGCGACGATGCCCACGCCAAGTCCCATTGCTACGTATTGCTGAATGACGTCCGAATCCATTGCAGTCAGCACCACATCGGGTGCCAGTCCGCGCGCATCGAAGGCTTCATCAATATGGCTGCGGCCGGTGAAGCCCAGGTCATAGGTGATCAGCGGATGGTTGGCGAGATCTTCCAGCGTCATGGTTTGGACATCGAGCAGCGCGTGACCTTCGGGCACCACAATCACGTGATGCCATTCATAGCAGGGGAAGGACACCAGGCCATCAAAGCGGGACAGGCCTTCAGTCGCAATGCCGATGTCGGCCTTGCCGGACAGGACCCATTCGGCGATATGTTCCGGTGCACTCTGCTGTAGCGCGATCCGCACGTCGGGAAATGCAGAGCGGAAGTGCTGCACTGCCTGCGGCAACACATAGCGTGTCTGCGTATGCGTGGCAGCGATGGACAGCGTGCCGGTAGTCTTGCCGGAATAGGTCTCGCCCGCGCGCTGGAGGTTTTCTGCTTCGAGCAGCAGACGCTCGACGATCTGCAGCACTTCCTTGCCCGGTTCGGTCAGGCCGGTCAGTCGCTTGCCGTTGCGCTCGAAGATGTCGATGCCCAGCTCTTCCTCGAGTTCGCGGATCTGCCGGCTCACGCCGGGCTGCGACGTGAACAGCGCGTGCGCGACCTCGGTCAGGTTATAGCCGCGCCGGGCCGCTTCGCGTACCGATTTCAGTTGCTGGAAATTCATCGCTTCTCCGGATCAGACGGCCTCATCGAGGAATACGCGAACGCGCTTCGGCTTCACACGCACGGTCGCGCCGGCATGCAGCTGCAGCTGCGCGTACTGCTCAGCCGGCAGTACCGCTTCGATCAGACTGCCGTCATCGCTGCGCTCGAGCTCGAGCTGTGCAAGCGGACCGATCGCATGCGCACGCCGCAGCAGCGCGACAATACCTTCACCATCCGGCGTGAACGGCATGACATCGAGCTCATGCGGCCGTACATAGCCCACACCGGCCGCATCGCGTGCATGGCTGTGATCAGGCACCGGCAGTGTCGCGCCGCCGGCCGCGAGCACGCCTTCATGCACGCGCCCATGGAACAGGTTCACATTGCCGAGGAAGCCGTACACAAACGGCGTGGCCGGATGGTTATACACATCGTCCGGCGCGCCGGCCTGCTCGACTTTACCGCGGTTCATCAACACCACCCGGTCGGCGACTTCAAGCGCTTCTTCCTGATCGTGCGTGACGAAGATGCTGGTCACATGTAGTTCGTCATGCAGGCGGCGCAGCCATCGGCGCAATTCCTTGCGCACCTTCGCATCGAGCGCGCCGAAGGGTTCATCGAGCAGCAGCACGCGCGGCTCGACTGCGAGCGCACGCGCAAGCGCAATCCGCTGACGCTGTCCGCCAGAGAGCTGCGCGGGATAGCGATCGGCCAGCCAGTCCAGCTGCACCAAGGACAGCAGCTGCATGACTTTCTCGCGGATCTGCTTTTCGTCCGGACGCTGTGCGCGCGGCTTCACACGCAGTCCGAACGCGATGTTGTCGAACACGCTCATGTGCCGGAACAGCGCATAGTGCTGAAACACGAAGCCGACCTGACGCTCGCGCACATGGCGCTGCGAGGCATCTTCGCCATCAAGGATCACCTGACCCTGGTCAGGTTGTTCCAGTCCGGCGATCACGCGTAGCAGCGTGGTCTTGCCGCAGCCCGACGGGCCCAGCAGCGCGGTCAGTTCGCCGGTCGGAAAATCCAGCGATACGTTATCCAGCGCGATGAAGTCGCCGAAGCGTTTTCCAATGTTTCTGACTTCGATACTCATCATTCGTCTCCGGTAGCGTGGGCGGTCTGGCTGTGGACACGCCATTCAATGAAGGACTTCAGCGCCAGCGTGACCAGCGCTAGTAGTGCCAGCAGCGAGGCCACCGCAAAGGCGGCCGCAAAGTTATATTCGTTATAGAGGATCTCAACCTGTAGCGGCATCGTATTGGTCTCGCCGCGAATGTGGCCGGACACGACTGACACCGCGCCGAACTCACCCATCGCGCGTGCATTACACAGGATGACGCCGTACAGCAGGCCCCAGCGGATGTTCGGCAGCGTCACATGCCAGAAGGTGCGCCAGCCGGAAGCGCCGAGTACCAGCGCCGCTTCCTCTTCTTCATTGCCCTGCGACTGCATCAGCGGTATCAGTTCGCGTGCGACGAAAGGGAAAGTCACGAACACGGTGGCGAGCACAATGCCCGGTACCGCAAACAGGATCTGGATCTCATGTTCCATCAGCCACGCACCGAACCAGCCGTGCGAGCCGAACAGCAGCACATAGATCAGTCCCGAGATCACCGGCGACACCGAGAACGGCAAATCGATCAGCGTCAGCAGCAGGCTCTTGCCACGGAATTCGAATTTCGCAATCGCCCACGAGGCGGCCACGCCGAATACCAGGTTAGCCGGCACCGCAATCGCGGCGACTGTCAGCGTCAGTTTGATCGCATGCCAGGCGTCATCCTCGGTGATGGCGACGAGGTAGGCATCCCAGCCTTTCTTCAGCGCCTCGGTAAACACTACCGCCAGCGGCACCAGCAGGAACAGAAACGCAAAGCCGAGCGCAACCGCAATCAGAAGCGCGCGCACCCAGGCCGGTTCGGATGTCGCGGCCGGCACATACGGCGGCTCGATGCGCACCGCCTGAGCATGCGACAGGGTAGAAGCAGCAGCGCTCATTTCGCCTCCTTGCTGCCGCGACGGCGCATCCAGGCCTGCAGCAGGTTAATGGCGAACAGCATCAGGAACGATGCAGAAAGCATCACGACCGCGATCGCGGTCGCGCCGGCATAGTCGTACTGTTCGAGCTTGGTGATGATCAGCAGCGGCACGATTTCCGACACCATCGGCATGTTCCCGGCGATGAAGATCACCGAGCCGTATTCGCCAAGCGCACGAGCAAATGCGAGTGCGAAGCCGGTCAGCATCGCCGGCAGGATCGTCGGCAGGATCACATGCACGATGGTCTGCAGGCGGCTCGCGCCCAGACTGGCGGCGGCTTCTTCGAGCTCGCGCTCCGCTTCTTCCAGCACCGGCTGTACGGTACGTACGACAAACGGCAGGCCGATAAACACCAGCGCAATCGCGACGCCGATCGGCGTGAATGCGATCTTCAGGCCATACGGTTCGACGAACTGCCCGATCCAGCCTTTGCCGGAATACAGCGCTGTCAGTGCAATGCCGGCCACTGCGGTCGGCAGCGCGAACGGCAGGTCAATCAGGGCATCGAGCAGTCGCCTGAACGGAAAGTCATAGCGGACCAGCACCCAAGCGAGCAGCGTGCCGAAAACGGCATTCACTGCGGCAGCCGCCAGCGATGCACCGAAGCTCAGCCGGTACGCTGCCACCACGCGCGGCGAGCTGACGGTGGACCAGAACGCATCCCAGCTCATTGCCAGAGAATGAATGACGAGCGCCGACAGCGGGATCAGCACCACCAGCGACAGATAGAGCAGGGTGAAGCCCAGCGACAGCCGGAAGCCGGGCAGCACCCGGCCGCTGCGGCGCGGACTGGACAGGGCAAAGACAGCAGAACTCATGGGGTTTTATTACTTTTTCGGCTAAGAGGTGCCGATTATTGTTTTGATTCGTTATTAAGAGAACGAATTTTTCGGCATGTCGATAGACGGATTCCAAATAAGCAGGCGGCTGCCAGACGGAGTCCGGCAGCCGCCATGCCGCAGATATCTCGATCAGAACGCCAGCTGATAACGCGCAACCAGGAAGTCCTCGGTCTTGCCGTCCAGCGTGCCGCCGGACAGACGGGTGCGCTCGTAGTTGAGTGCGACGCGCGAGCTGTCATTCAGGTACCAGTTCAACCCGACCGCGGCCGATTTCGCCTGCAGCGCATAGCTGGTGCCGCGGAAACTGCCGGGAAGTCCGTCATCGATCCGGTTTTCCTGATAGCGCGCGACCAGCTCGATAGCTCCCCAGCCGCCGTCCTCGCCCTGCCGGAAAGGACGGTACGGTTTGACGCCTCTGATCGATGCATCTTCGCCCGTCAGCAGCCATGAACCTGCCAGCTGCCATGCGCTGTTCTTCGCGGTAGTTCGCTCCGACGCCGAATTAATCAGGTCTTGCGATACCTTAGCGTATTCGGCGATCAGCCCGAACGGGCCGCGATAGAAGTAGGCCTGCGGCGACCAGCGCTGACGCTGGCCGTTCGATGCCACCCGGTTGGCGTACGTGAAGAAGTTGTTCGCCTGTCCCGGAGTCTTGTAGCCCGGCACGCCGACGGCTGCGCCGCTGGCGGGTGAAGCGAGATTCGAGTCGCCGCTGGTCGCAGCAATACCAAAGCCCAGTCCTTGCAGCACGCTGTCAGAGTCGGCGAAAGGTGTCGTGAACAGGCGTGCGGTGAATTCCTTGTTTGCATTCACATCCTGCGACGTCGTGTTCTCGCCGCCGTCGGTGACGCCGTTGAACAGGCCTACCGCATAGCTGAGCTTCTTGCCCAGCACATCGCCGTAGACGGAGATACCGAGATCGCGATTCGGCAGCAGGTTGTTGCTGACGTAACCACGCTCGATGAATTTGATATCCGCGCCGCCCTGCAAGCGTTCCAGACCGACGAAGGGTTTGAATTTGCCGAGCCGGATCTGGAAGGCCGGATCGAGCTTCACGTCGAGATAGACGTCGACCACCGCGGACTTGTTCTCGCCGAACTCCGGCGTAAAACGAAAGCCGTATTTGCCGAACAGCGTGCCTTCGAATGTGGGACGAATGCGGCGCGCGGTAAAGCCGTCCACCGCGCTCGGGAAGGCGCTGCCATCGAAGTCGCGGTAGTCGAGCTGCACCAGGCCGCGCAACTTGTATTCGAACTGGCCGTCGGCTGATTTCAGGCCGAAGCCCTTGTCGCTGGCGGTCAGTACTGGTGTGGATTTCTGCTTTGCTGCGGCATCCTCTGCGGCGATTTCCTGCTTGCGGCCCAGCACGCGCAGTCGCTGGTCGAGTTCCTCGATCTGTACTTTCAGTTTTTCGATCTCGGCCGCGTCGTTGGCGTAGGCGGGATACGCTGCAGCGACAGAAGTCGCGAGGGTGGTGGCAATGAGCAGGCGTGAGAAGGGCCTGCCCAGAGTTTTCAGCTCCGGGTTCATAGGAATTCCTTGTTTTTTTGGTTGGTTTTGCGGGCGCCGGCCGCAGGACCGGCGCGCAAGGGGAGGGAGAGGCGGGAGAGGAGAGTCTTACTTTGCCTGGTAAATCTGGTCGAACACACCACCATCGGCGAAGTGGGCCTTCTGTGCCCTGGCCCAGCCGCCGGCGACCTCATCGATGGTCAGCAGCTTCAGCTTCGGGAAGCGTGCATCGTACTTCTTCGCGATCTTTTCATTGGTCGGCCGGTAGTAGTTCTGCGCAGCGATTTCTTGTCCCTGTTCCGAGTACAGGAAAGCCACGTAGGCTTCGGCCACCTTGCGGGTACCGCGCCGGTCAACCACCTTGTCGACCACCGCGACCGGCGGCTCAGCCAGCACGCTTAGCGACGGCGTGATGATCTCGACCTTGCCCGGCCCCAGTTCCTTGATCGCCAGCAGCGCCTCGTTTTCCCACGTGATCAGCACATCGCCGATACCGCGCTCGACGAAGGTCGTGGTCGCGCCGCGTGCGCCGGAATCTAGCACCGGTACATTCTTGTAGATCTTGCCGAGGAATTCCTGCGCAGTTTTTTCATTGCCGCCCGGCTGACGCAGCGCATAGCCCCAGGCGGCGATGTGATTCCAGCGTGCGCCGCCGGAAGTTTTCGGGTTCGGCGTGATCACCGATACGCCAGCCTTCGCAAGATCGTTCCAGTCCTTGATACCTTTCGGATTGCCCTTGCGGACCAGGAAGACAATCGTCGATGTATACGGGGAGCTGTTGTTCGACAGACGCTTCTGCCAGTCCTTCGCGATCAGGCCACGATGGGCGATTTCGTCAACGTCGTAAGCGAGCGCCAGCGTGACCACATCGGCTGCCAGCCCATCGATGACGGCGCGCGCCTGTTTGCCCGAGCCGCCGTGCGATTGCCTGACCTTTAGGGTGTCACCCGACTTGGCCTTCCAGTGCTCGCCAAACGCCTTGTTGAAGTCCTGATACAGCTCACGCGTGGGGTCATACGACACATTCAGCAGCGACACATCGGCCGCCTGCGCCGGCGTGACTGCGGCGCTCAGCAGCAGCGCGAGGGTCGCTATGGTTTTTGAAATCATGAGGAGGCTCCGTTCAGGTTAATGACAGTGTGCGCAGCTTAAAGTCCGCAGAAGGCAAGCGGAACGAATAAGTTTGCAGTTCCAAATGCGGATTTCGGATATGGGCGCAGCTGATCGGCTGCAGTTGCGACTGCGGTTACTGGAGGGATAGGCAGGCCGGCAGCATAAAATGCCCACTTTGAACGGCAAGATCACACGGCCGGCCGGGTGCCGGCGGGCCGTACCCCTACGGAGGAAGTAATGACGGATTTCAGTACGGGTCTCGAGCGTCGCGACGTGAACCATGCGCCGCTGACGCCCCTCGATTTCATCGCACGCGCCGCGGACGTCTATGGCGATCGCCTGGCCGTTGCCTATGGCGCGACGCGCCGCAACTGGCGTGAGACCTATGCGCGCACGCGCCGGCTAGGTAGCGCGCTGGTCAAGCTGGGCATCGGCAAGAACGACACTGTTGCCGTGCTGCTGCCGAATACGCCGGAGATGGTCGAGTGCCATTTCGGCATACCGATGGCTGGCGCTGTGCTGAACACGATGAATACGCGGCTCGACCCGGCGACGGTGCTCTACATGCTGCGTCACGGCGAAGCGAAGGTATTGATTGCGGATACGGAGTATTTGCCGCTGGTGGAGGGCCTGCGGCATGCACTGCCCGAGCTGATTCTGATCGGCGTGCAGGACAAGGCCGCCGGCATGCCCGCCGTGCCGGCCGGGTGGACAGACTATGAGGCATTGCTCGCCACGGGCGATCCGGAATTCGCATGGCAGCCACCGGCCGATGAGTGGGATGCGATCGCACTCAACTACACGTCGGGCACCACAGGCGACCCGAAGGGCGTGGTCTATCACCATCGCGGCGCGACGCTGAATGCAATCTCCAACATCCTTGAATGGGATATGCCGAAGCACGCGGTCTATCTGTGGACGCTGCCGATGTTTCACTGCAATGGCTGGTGCTTTCCATGGACGCTGGCCGCGCGCGCCGGTGTGAACGTCTGCCTGCGCAAGTTCGATCCGCAGCAGGTGCTGGAGCTGATCGCGAAAGAAAAGGTCACCCATTACTGCGGCGCGCCGATCGTACAGAGTGCGCTCGCGAATGCGCCGGCCGAGTGGCGCGAGGGCATAACTCACAAGGTGTCGACGATGGTCGCTGCCGCACCGCCGTCATCAGCGATGCTCGCACAGATGGCTGAGATGGGCTTCGATATCACGCATGTGTACGGACTGACCGAGGTGTACGGGCCGGCAACGGTATGCGCGAAGCAGGAAGACTGGACGTCACTCGACCTTGGTGTGCAGGCGCAGCTGAATGCGCGTCAGGGCGTACGTTATCACCTGCAGCGCGATGTGACGGTGATGAATCCTGAAACCATGCAGCCGGTGCCAGCTGATGGTGAGACGCTTGGCGAAATCATGTTTCGCGGGAATGTCTGCATGAAGGGTTACCTGAAAAATCCGCGTGCGACCGATGAAGCCTTCAAAGGTGGCTGGTTCCATACCGGCGACCTCGCGGTGATGAACCCGGGCGTCTACCTGCGTATCAAGGACCGCAGCAAGGACATCATCATCTCCGGAGGCGAAAATATTTCTAGCATTGAAGTCGAGGATGCGCTGTACCAGCATCCGGCCGTGGTCGCGGCCGCGGTCGTCGCGGCGCCAGACCCGAAGTGGGGCGAGGTGCCGTGCGCGTTCGTCGAAGTGCGCGCCGGTGCGGAGCTGACGAAGGATGACGTGATCGCGCACTGCAAGAAGCTGCTGGCCGGCTTCAAGGTGCCGAAAATCGTCGTGTTCAAGGAGCTGCCAAAGACGTCGACCGGTAAGATCCAGAAGTTCATGCTGCGTGAAGAAGCGGGGTCGGCGAAGGCGATTGATCAGGGGTGACAGATATCGGCAGGGGCCTCATCGTGAGACCGCTGCCCTGAAATTCGGAACCACCACCAGGGGAGGGCGACACAGGCTCCGTATCTTTTAAGGGAGCCCCCATGTTCTGCAACGCCACCACACCGACCAATGTTGAACTGCCCACCGCATCCGCGCTGGATTTGGCACGCCCACCGGGTTTGCGCGGCATGCCCGCGCTGTCAGTGCCGGCACAGCTACCCGTTATGCGCAGCAAGCCGGCACCCTTTCGCGGATTTCCGGATCAGCCGGACCGCACCGGCATGCGCGAACGCCGTCTGCAGTCAGAGATCACGGTCGGTGAACTGCAGCGCAGGCTTGGCATCGACAAGGAGCCCAGTCGGCATGAGCAGATGATGGAGGCCTATGGTTACCAGCAAATGGCCGAACTGATCGGCTATTTGCTTACGCAAGGCGTGCGCGCCCTGCAGACCCTGGCCACCGCGGCAGATTTCGAGCTCGGTCCTCGTGCCTGTGCCGCAGCCCCCGTCAATGGTCGCCCTCAGACAGTGGATGCTTTCCTGGGGAAGTTTTCCCGTGACTTTGAATTCTGGGTCAGCCCGTCTGCCCGTCGCGCCGCCGATATGAAGGGGATGATCATCGTGCTGGGTGAGGATCACTATGATCACGCGATTCAGAAGGTGATCACGCAGGTGATGCTGTCCTTTCGTCGTGCCCGCGGCGACCGTTTTTTTCTTGAAGGCGATGATCCCCGAGGATGCGCCGAACGCATCAGGAAATACGTGATGGAGCCAGACGACTGCGAATTTCTGGAAAAGGACTCCACGGCTTTCGCAGCGCTCAGGAAACAGCAGGACGCCGTCGTGCAGAAGCTTAACTCGTGCGCCAAATTTATCCGTCAGCATGCACCGGCTGTTCGACATGAATCGTGTGACGGAAATATCGTCGCACTGACCGAGTTTGTCAGACGCCATGCCAGCAAATTGCACCTGTCGGTGCGTTCGGAGTTTCAGCGTATGGTCATTGAATCCAACGATCTTTTGGAAGGGCTGGAAACGATGTTGCCGCAGTTTCGGTCAGTGAGAGACCGGCAAATGGCTGCTGTTCTAAGGCAGGCGCCGCCACCACAGGGCCAGGCGGGGCAAACATTTGCGGTTGTGGGATATGCCCATTTACATGCGCTGCGTGAGTACCTGCAGGATCTGCCCTGCATCGTCATGTTGCCGAAGCAAATCGTCGAGCGGTCTCCCGAGTTCAGCCTGCGCAGCAAGCCGAAGCAGGAACTCTAGACGCGGATCCGCAGCGCAGAAACTCCGTGCACGGGTTTTATTTTTTCCCCGGCTGCGCCCGGATCGACGCAGCCGCACCCATTGCTTCCGTCGTCAGCCGGGTCCATTTGTCGATGTCTGCCTTGGCCAGCGCCGCTGACGGCGGTGTGGCTTGTGCGAACGCAGCGTTGAGTTCCTTGTCGGTCGGCTTCTCGGACAGCTTCGAGAAAAATTCGATGCGCCACGCATTACAGCTGGCCGCTTCACGAATCAGCTTGTCCTTGTTCGCGGGCCAGCCCTTGCGCAGTTCGGCCACGATGGCATCGCGCCTGGACTTCAGATCGGCGGGTGTCGGCCGCGACTTCGTGCGCAGGCCGGTCTGGGTCGTATACACCTCCGCGAACAGACCGGCGATATTGCCCATGAATTCGCCGAATTGCGGAGACGGCACGGCCAGCGATGAATGCAGCAGCGAGACGGCCGAGCAACGCAGTGCGGCGGTCTCCACTGCGCTCTCTTGCGCCTGCGCTGCCTGCATAGTGCAGACAGTCACAGCGGCAGCAGCGGCGGCAACCGCCGTGGTAACGACAAGGGCGTGGACTTTCATGATCTGATCCTCAGCGATTCACCAGATGCTTCGGCACCGACAGCGTCAGCAAGGCGCCGACCACCATGCCGGCCGCAAGCATGAACACACCGGCATCGGTCGAGCCGGTCGCGTCCTTCAGCAGGCCCACGGCATACGGGCTGACGAAGCCGGACAGGTTACCCAGCGAATTGATCAGTGCAATGCCGGCTGCCGCGCCGGTGCCGGCGAGGAAAGCGGTCGGCAGGCTCCAGAACAGCGGTAGCGTTGCCATGATCCCCGACAAGCCAAGCGTCAGCGCCGCAATCGCCAGCGCCGTATCCTTGGCCAGCACGACCGACAGCGCAAGACCGACTGCACCGAGCAGGCCGGGGATGGCGACATGCCAGCGGCGTTCGCGCGAACGATCTGCGCTCTTGGCTACGGCCAGCATCACGATCACCGATACGCTGTACGGAATCACTGAGATCAGGCCAATATCGAGCGGGTCCTTGTAGCCCATGGCCTTGATGATAGTCGGCAGGAAGAATGACACGCCGTACAGTCCCATCACATAGCTGAAGTAGATCGCGGCGCACAGCCATACGCGGCCGGACGCCATCACCTTGAATACCGATTCTTCCTGCTTGTGCTCGCCGTCGGCGGCGATGTTACGGATCAGCAGATCACGCTCGTCGGCCGTCAGCCATTTCGCGTCGGCGATACGGTCTTGCAGCATCAGGATCACGATCACACCCAGCAATACTGCGGGCAGACCTTCGAGCAGGAACATCCACTGCCAGCCGCTCCAGCCATTCCAGCCATCAAAAAACTTCATGATCGCGCCCGACAGCGGACCACCGATCACGCCGGCGCCGGCGATGCCGGTCATGAACATCGCGGTCATGCGGCCGCGACGATGCGACGGATACCAGTAGGTGAGGTACAGGATGATGCCGGGGAAGAAGCCGGCCTCGGCCACACCGAGCAAGAAGCGCATCACATAGAACATGGTTGGCGAGGTGACGAACATCATCGCGGCCGACAGGATGCCCCAGGTGATCATGATGCGGCCTATCCACATCCGCGCGCCGACCTTGTGCAGGATGATATTGCTCGGCACTTCGAAGAAAAAGTAACCGATGAAGAAAATGCCGGCACCGAGGCCGTAGACGGTTTCAGAGAATCCGAGCTCCTCAAGCATCTGCAGCTTTGCGAAGCCGACGTTGACGCGGTCGAGGTAAGCGATGATGTAGCAGATCAGCAGTAACGGGATCAGCCGCCACGCGACCTTGCGGTAAGTCGCTTCTTCGAACGCGTCGTGCGCGCCCGTGATGGATGTTGGAACGGCGCTCATGAATCTCCTCTTTATTGGTCTGTTTTTTTCTGTCTTTGCAGAGCCCTCGTGGGGCTAGCGCGCGATTGTAGCCGATAGGTTCTGCGGCACGGCTTTCTGACAGTTAAAGGGGGCGTTTGTCCTATAATCTCCCGCCTGTCTACCGATTGACCCTGCCCCGAACCGGAATTCCCCTGCGAGTCTTCAACTTCAGCGCCGGCCCGGCCGCGCTGCCCGAACCCGTGTTGCGCCGTGCCGCCGAAGAGATGCTCGACTGGCATGGCAGCGGCATGTCGGTGATGGAGATGAGTCATCGCGGTCAGGAATTTGTCAGCATCGCGCAGAAGGCCGAGGCGGATTTCCGTGCGCTGCTGGCGATCCCGGATAACTACAAGGTGCTGTTCCTGCAGGGCGGTGCGCTGGCGATGAATGCGCTGATACCGATGAACCTGCTCGGTACCAAGCGCTCGGCCGATTACGTGAACACCGGCGAGTGGTCGAAGAAGTCGATACAGGAGGCGGGCAAGTACTGTCGTGCGAATGTGATCGCTTCCTCGGAAGACAGAAAATTTACCTACGTGCCGCCGCAGTCGTCGTGGACGCCGGATCCGGATGCAGCCTACCTGCATGTGTGCACTAATGAGACCATCGGCGGTGTCGAATATTTCTGGGTGCCGGAGAGCGGTAACGTCCCGCTGGTGGCCGATATGTCGTCGCACATCCTGTCGCGGCCGATCGATGTGTCGCGCTACGGCGTGATTTACGGCGGCGCGCAGAAGAATATCGGTCCGGCCGGACTGACTTTTGTGATTGTGCGTGACGATCTGCTCGACCGTGCACTACCGATCACGCCTTCCGTGTTTCACTGGAAGGAGCAGGCCACGGCCGATTCAATGCTGAACACGCCACCGACCTATGGCATCTATATCGCCGGTCTGGTGTTTGAGTGGCTGCGCGAGCAGGGCGGACTTGAGGCGATCGAGCGGCACAACATCGCGAAGGCGGCGCTGCTGTATGACGTACTCGATGCCAGCGATTTCTATTCATGCCCAGTTGAGCGCGACTGCCGTTCGCGGATGAATGTGCCGTTCTTCCTTGCGGACGAGCGCCTCAATGAAGTCTTCCTGACAGGCGCGCAGCAGAATGGCCTCGTGCAGCTGAAGGGACATCGTGTCGTCGGTGGCATGCGTGCGTCGATCTATAACGCGATGCCGCTCGAAGGGGTGCAGGCACTGGTGGCTTATCTGAAGGAATTCGAGCGTATCCATTCTTGACGAGACAGGCGCTGCGGGTGGCGGGATTTAATCCGCCGCCATCGAGTCCAAGCCGGAAGCTTGCCCATGGCCATGTGTGGACGCGGGCAATTTCTCCACAGCTCCGGAGCGACCATGCCGCCAGCTTATTCGTTACCTTCATCAACTTCGTCCCCCTCGTCGACCGACTTCGAATCCAGCCTGCACGAAAGGCAGCGGCGCGAACTGCTGGCCATGCTCGAACCCTGCGGACGCAAGACGGTGGCCGAGCTGTCTGCGATGTCCGACGGCGAACGCTGCCGATGGCTGTTCTGGAACCTGCAGGAAAATCTCGACGAGCTGCGACCGATGGAGCCGACGCTGCAGGCGCGCGTGACCAGCATGCAGTTCACCGTGGTCGACGGTACGGCATCCGGCGGAGGACGGCTGGAGAAGCGGCTGGACCTGGCCTGTAAATGGACGCTGGAGCTCAGTTATCCCGGTTACCCCGAAGCGATCACGCATGCGGTTGGCGACGGCTGGGCCAACCTGGTGGTGGCTGAGAGCCCGCCTGCCTATCTGATGCTGGCCGACGGCCAGCGCGCGTATCTCGATGCGGATCACGGTAGCTATCCGAACCAGCTCTACCTCGAAGGCTGGGTGACCGATGCGGTCTGGCAGGAGATGCGGCAGCACCTGACCAATCCCAACCCGTCTTGCCGGACCGATGTGGTCTTGCTTGACAACGTGCTCTTCCCGGTGAAAAGTGGCTTCGATTTCGTGCTCGGCCCACCGGCGGCGATCGGCGTGATGAACCTTGAGTTTCGCGCATTCTCGCATCCGACCGAGCGAAGGATTAGCCGCCGCGGTGAGCCGCGCCGCCGCGGTTAAAACCCACTTGACCACAGCTACAGCCAGGAGTTGCCATGCACCGCGCGCCGATACCCTCGCCCGATGACGAGCCTTTTGACGAAGATGTGCCGCAGCCGGTACCGCAGCAGGATCCGGTACCGGACCCGAATCCCGAAACTGCGGACTGAGGCCTACTCGGCTTCACGCAGCCGCTGCACGCGGCGCAAGTACCAGAACAGCGCGATACCCACCAGTCCAAGGCTGGCGCTGTTGCCGAGCCAGAAGCCGGCGGCGCCGCGTAGCGCCTCCGGCGTGCCGCCGAGCACGTTGAAGCCGAGCAGGTAACCGCCGCCCAGTCCCACACCCCACAGCGCGACCGCATACATCAGCGTCGGCACGGTCGCGACCTTGTATGCGCGCAGCACGAAGGCGGCGCCCACCTGTACCGAGTCGAACAGCTGGTAGAAGCCGATGAAGAAGAACAGCGGCATGGCCACGGCTGCGACGGTCGCATCCGGTGTATACAGCGCGATGATGCCGGCGCGGGCAAACCAGACCAGCGCGCCGAGCGCGACGGCCAGCGTTGCACCGAGCCGGATGCCGGCATCGCCGGCAGCACGCGCGGCCTGCAGCCTTCCGGCGCCGATTTCCTGCGCGACCAGAATGCCGGTCGCGCTCGCGATCGACAGCGGCAGCATGTACAGTACCGTGCCGAAGTTTGCCGTGACCTGATGTGCTGCCAGCGTTTCGCTGCCGAGCCGCGCGATGAACAGCGCCATGAAAGTGAAGGCCGTTACTTCGATCAGGTACGACAGTCCCATCGGCACCCCCAGACGCAGCAGCGCCAGCTGTGCCGGCCACGAGGGCCGTCCCAGTCCGTGACCGAAGATGTCGAACGGGCGATAGTGCGTATCCTTGCGCAGGATCAGCCACCCGGCCAGCAGCGTCATCCATGCGGCTATGCCGGTGGCGAGCGCGCAGCCGGGCGCGCCGAGCGCCGGCAGGCCGGCAAAGCCGAAGATGAACAGCGCGTTGAGAGGTACCTTCAACAGAAGCAGCGCACAGACCTGGATGGCCATCACCATACGCGGCCGCGAAATTGCAGAATTCAGCGCTGCAAATACGCGAAAGCCCAGCGTTGCGGGCAGGGCCGGCGCGAGTAGCACGAGATACTCGCGCACCTTACCGGCCAGCGCGGGCGATGCCTGCGCGACGTCGAGTAGGAAATCGGGAAACAGCAGCAGCACGCTGCCGATAGCCGACAGGAAGAGCGCGAGCCATGCGCCTTGTCGCACTTCAGCGCCGATCGCATTGAATTTTTTTGCGCCATACAGTTGCCCGATCACGGGCGACAGCGCCGCCATCACGCCGGACAGGCCGACGAAGATGCTCACATAGACTGACGCGCCCAGGCCGAGTGCGGCAAGGTCGGTGGCCGAGTGACGCGCGGTCATCATTGTGTCAGCCACGCCGTTGATGATGACGGCCAGCTGGCCGACCAGAATCGGCCACGCGAGCGACGCGACTCGCGAAGTGAAGGAAGAGACGTTGTGTGCGCTGTCGCGCAGGCTCATGACGAAAGCTTCACGAAAGCATTACGGATGACGACGGAACAGCCTGAACCATTCGTGCCGGTCGGCAGCACGTCGACCTTCCCACAGTAGTGTCAGGCCGGGATCCACGAGCTTGGCTGCCATATCCTTGCGTCGCGAACGCTCGACCTGCACCAGCAGGAATTCGCAGCGCTCGCCGTCGTTGCGTGCGAACTTCACGTTGCCCATGTAGGCGAATGATGCGCGCTGCGCCGGTCCGATGCCTTCGGCCTTCACACATTGGTAGGTGGTGGGCAGGTGCTCGCCGATCTGCTTTGCGACCGGCGCATAGCTCTGGCCATAGTTCAGCCATGGCAGCCACAGTGTCATCAGCAGCAGCCAGCACAGCACCAGACCACCGGTCGACAGTACCACCGCGCGCCACAGTACCGGCGGACGCCGGCCGAGGCGCCAGCGCAGCAGCAGTATCCAGCCGGCGCTGGCCGCGAGTGCGACGATCAGTGCAAATCCGTTGAACTCGGGCTGGAAGCCCGGCGCAAGACGGAACGCGTTCTTCGCCAGCTGCGCGGGCCAGCCAGTCTGCTTTGCGATCCAGCCGAGCCACAGGAAGGCGGCGATCGCTGACAGCGTCATTACCGAGAACCAGTCGATCGCATTGATCGCGCCGCGCTTGAGCGTCGGCAGACCGAAAGTGGCAAGGATGGCCAGCGGCGGCAGCAGCGACAGCAGTTCGTAATGACTACGGTCCGGCGTGAACAGCGCTTGCAGCAGCAGCGCCGCGAGGCCGGCAGCCGGCAGCACGATATGCAGCGTCGGTTGCATGCGCCATGCATAGACGGCCCAGGCCGCAATCGGCCATGCGGGCCAGGTGAACCAGAACAGGTTTTTCAGCAGGTGCAGCAGGCTGGGCAGGGTCGGCAGGCCGATCTCGAGCAGGCTGGCACGCAGCCAGACCAGGCTGCCGGCATCGCCGGCGAGTCCATTGCGCGCACCTATCCAGGCCGCCGGCAGCAACAGCGCCAGCGGCAGGCTGACTGCGAGCAGTCGCCACAGCGCCTGCCGGTAATACCCTGCGGATGCGACAGCGAAGGCGAGCAGCAGCAGTGCCGATGTCATCCAGCCGCGCGTTAGTGCCAGCAAGCCGAGTGCTGCGCCGACGCCGATCGCGGCGCGCAGGTTGGGTCGATCGAACAGGCAGGCGCCGGCATAAAAGCTGGCGGCCACCAGCGACACATGCAGTGCCGGGGCGGCGGTCTCGTGGCTGCGCAACAGCAGGCCGAGGCAGGCAACGTAGATCAGCAGCGCGCCATCGGCCAGTGTGCGGCCGTAGTCGAGTGTTGCCGGCTGGCCGCCGAAGGCCAGCTTCAGTGGCTGCGCGTCGGTGCGGCGCCCGAGTACGAACGCGGCACGCCAGACCGATGCCGCACCGATGGCGAAAAACACCAGCACGGCCAGCCGCGCGGCAAGTGCATCGCCGGCAACCCAGCCGAACAGCATGATCAGCAAGGCGCCTATCCAGTGTGCGAGCGGTGCTTCAATGAGCATCGGCAGGCCAACAATGTTCGGCGCCAGCCAGTCGGCCAGCGAGCCATGCGCCATCGTCCACATGATGCCGAAGCCGGACGCGTCATCAACCTTCCATGGGTCGCGCCGGATGATGCCGGGCAGGATGTAAAGCAGGCACAGCGCTACCAGGCCCCAGCGCGGCAAGGCGAGCGTGGCGGCAGCAGGCAGACGTACGGGTTTCATCCGGTCGGTTTTGGCCAAAAGGGATCAGCGAGCGCGTAAAAGGGGATCAAGGAGCGCGTATTTTGCCGCAATCCACAACAAAAATGCCGCTCTAGGCGGCATTCTTGCTTGTGCGGTGCGTGCGCTTATTCGCCGGCAGCCTGGGTCTTCGAGCCGACCTTGCCGAACTTCTGGCGGAATTTGTCGACGCGACCCGCGGTATCGACGATCTTGTGCTTGCCCGTGTAGAACGGGTGCGACTCGGACGACACTTCGATCTTCACCAGCGGATAGTCCTTGCCTTCGAAGTTCGTGGTCTCACGGGTCTGAATGGTCGAGCGGGTGATGAACTTGAAGTCGCACGACAGATCGTGCACAACGACTTCACGGTAATCGGGATGGATGCCTTCTTTCATTTTCAGTCTCGCTATCGTTGGGTAGCCAATCGCCACTTCGTCGGTCTGTGCTGCTTCCTGACCCGGTTGACGGTCACTTGCCCGGTTAAGGGAATCGCGGATTATATAAGGAAATCAGGGCTGAGGGGAGGCCGCAGGTCTGCAGGCACTCAAACGACATGGGGCCCCGACTTGCGCCAGGACCCCATGCCTTTATGCTAACGAGTCGTGCTGCTGAATCAGGAGCCGCCGCGCCGCATCATGTCGAAGAATTCCGCGTTGGTTTTCGTCGCCTTCATCTTGTCAAGAATGAATTCCATCGCCTCGATCTCGTCCATCCCGTACAGCAGCTTGCGGAGGATCCAGATCTTCTGCAGCACGTCTGGCTTGATCAGCAGTTCTTCGCGGCGGGTGCCGGACTTGTTCAGGTTGATCGCCGGGTACACGCGCTTCTCGGCGAGGCGGCGCTCGAGGTGTACTTCCATATTGCCGGTGCCCTTGAATTCTTCGTAGATCACGTCATCCATGCGGCTGCCGGTCTCGATCAGCGCGGTTGCGATGATGGTCAGCGAGCCGCCTTCCTCGATGTTGCGGGCAGCACCGAAGAAGCGCTTGGGACGCTGCAGTGCGTTCGCATCGACACCGCCGGTCAGCACCTTGCCCGATGCCGGGATCACGGTGTTGTAGGCGCGTGCGAGTCGCGTGATCGAGTCGAGCAGGATCACGACATCCTTCTTCATCTCGACCAGGCGCTTGGCCTTTTCCAGCACCATCTCGGCGACCTGCACATGGCGCGTGGCCGGTTCGTCGAAAGTCGATGCGACCACTTCGCCGCGCACCGAGCGCTGCATCTCGGTCACTTCTTCGGGACGTTCGTCGATCAGCAGCACGATCAGCGTGATGTCCGGCTGATTGGCGGTGATCGCATGCGCGAGGTGCTGCAGCATCACCGACTTGCCGGACTTCGGCGAAGCCACCAGCAGGCCGCGCTGGCCTTTGCCGATTGGCGCAATCATGTCGATGATGCGGCCGGTAATGTTCTCTTCGCCGCGCATCTCGCGCTCCAGCAGC
>JACCDS010617789.1_pt1 | contig 28907 bp, 21 predicted proteins | sample 7446441 | NCBI WGS metagenome assembly JACCDS01 (sample SAMN15323445, study PRJNA562643) | freshwater metagenome | isolation source: river surface water | place: USA:Blue River Watershed | collected 2017-08-17 | reverse complement strand
GTGACTGCCGTAGAGTTGATGGATAAAATAATCCTAGACTGCACCAAGGAAAGCATTGAGTATTCCAAAAATCGCTACTTCGTGGAGGGGGATCCCAAAGCGCTCCTCATGATTGAGTTTAGAGGGAAGACCTTGGAAGAAGCCATGGCAAAAGGAGAGGCCTTGGTTGCTGACTTGAAAGCTGCAGGTTATGGCTATGCCTATCCTATCATTGAACCCGAAAAAGTGGCTTCTGCTTGGGCACTTCGAGCTGCAGGACTAGGTCTTCTTGGAAATATCCCAGGAGATCCCAAGGCGGTGGCCTGCATCGAGGATACGGCTGTGGATATCACCGATTTGGCAGACTACATCGATGAGTTGGATGGGATTTTGGCGGGATTTAACCAAAACCCTGTTCACTACGCACATGCTGGCGCTGGAGAAATTCACATGCGCCCCATTTTGGACTTGAAAAAGGCTGAAGATGTGGAGGAGTTTTACCAGATTTCCCTCGCTTCCGCCAAACTAGTGAAGAAGTACCAGGGCTCGCTTTCAGGTGAGCATGGGGATGGGCGCGTGCGTGCGGCTTTCATTCCGATGATGGTAGGGGATAAAAACTACCAGCTCTTCCGACGTATCAAATACACCTGGGATCCCAAAAATATTTTCAATCCAGGCAAAATTGTGGATGCGGCTCCGATGAACCAGTTTCTTCGCTACGAGATCGGTATGCATACCCCAGATCCGGAGACGGTATTTGATTTTTCAGCGGCTGGAGGCATCCTGAGGCTAGCCGAGAAGTGCAACGGTTCGGGCGATTGCCGCAAGCTACCTGGATCAGGAGGCACGATGTGCCCTTCCTTTATGGCTACTCGCAACGAGCGGGATTCTGTTCGTGGACGTGCCAATACGCTACGAGAGTTTTTGACACTTGACAAAAAAGAGAACGCCTTTGATCATCCTGAGATCAAGGAGGCATTGGACCTGTGTTTGAGCTGCAAGGGATGTACTGCAGAGTGTCCATCCAATGTCGACATGTCCAGTATGAAGGCAGAATTCTTGTTCCAATACCAGAAAACGCATGGGATACCGCTTCGATCTAGGGCTTTTGCTTACATCAATGACCTGAACCGTTTGGGATCATTGGTTCCAATGGTTTCAAACTTTTTCTTGAAAAATTCGCTCACTGGAGGTCTTTTGAAATCATTTTTGGGCGTAGCTCCTAGCCGAAATTTACCTGAGATCAGTTCGGTCAGCTTACGGGCTTGGTATAAAAACAGTTATGCTAAACTTCCTGCTCCCGCCAAGATGATCAAGACGGTATATTTCTTTGTAGATGAGTTTACAAACTACAACGATACCCAAATCGGGATCAAGGCCATCTCCCTGCTTAAAAAATTAGGCTACGAGGTCAAAGTTGTCGATCATGAGGAAAGCGGTCGCTCTGCACTCTCTAAAGGATTACTACTCAAGGCAAAGAAACATGCGGAAGCGAATGTGCGCATTTTTGAAAACTTAATTGACGGCAACAGTCCTTTGATAGGCTTGGAGCCTTCAGCAATTTTAGGTTTCCGTGACGAATACCCCCGCATAGTCGGTCCAGAATATGTGGAAGGAGCCAAAAAACTCAAGTTTCACGCGCAGCTAATCGATGAATTTTTGGGCAAGGAAGTTGCCGCGGGCAATATCAAGCCGGAGGAATTCACCACACAAGCACAAAAAATCAAGTTGCATGGGCATTGCCACCAAAAGGCGCTTTCCTCGCTTTCTTGGACACAAAAAATCCTCTCTATTCCGGTCAATTATGTGGTAGAAACCATCCCGAGCGGATGCTGTGGGATGGCGGGCTCCTTTGGTTACGAGGCGGAGCATTTTGCTGTATCGCAGCAAATAGGGGAGTTGGTCTTGTTTCCCGCAGTGCGTAAAGCCGAGGTGGATACCTTGATTGCAGCACCGGGCACCTCTTGTCGTCATCAGATTAGCGATGGTACTGGGAGGAAAGCCTTGCATCCGATTGAGATCTTGTGGAATGCCTTGAAGCACTAACAGACGGAAAACACAATCATGTTTCTTCTTTTTCTGAAGGCTGACAATTCTTGTCAAATTCAGATTTCGTGAAACGGATTGCATCTCGAGTTGGCTATATTCGAGTTCAATTTTTTGTTATGACCAAACCCTTTCTACTCTACAGGTCCTCGGCGGGTTCGGGCAAGACCTATACGCTAACCTTGGAATACCTGAAGTTGGCATTGAAAAATCCCAAGTCAGGGTACCGGCAGATTTTGGCAGTGACTTTTACCAATAAGGCCACGCAGGAGATGAAGGAGCGTATCGTGGAGGTATTGGAGCGTCTAAGCAGGGGGGTGAAGCCGGGAGAATCCTTGGATGACGAGCTGATGAGGCATCTGGACTTTGATGCGGAGCAGTTGATGCATCAAGCACGCATGACACTGCTACATATTCTTCACGGTTATGGACATTTTGCAGTCAGTACCATTGATTCCTTCTTTCAAAAGGTCATCCGTTCCTTTGCTCGAGAGATGGATTTGCAGGCCAAGTTTGATGTGGAGATGGATACCGATGCGGTCTTAGACAAGTTGGTCGATCGAATCGTGGAAAAGGTGGCTGAGGATCCTGCATTACGAAATTGGTTGATAGACTACGCAGAGGAGCAGTTATTGGATGGAAAGTCTTGGGACATTCGCGTTGGAATTAAAGGCCTAGGTAAGGAGATTTTTCAAGAACGTTTTAAGGCCTTTCGTTCCATTTTCCAGGAGTCAGTAGGGCAATCTGGTTTTTTACCTGCGCTGAAGGAACAAATTTCGGAGGTCCGGAAGTCTCTGATTGTAGAGGGCAAAAGGCAGTGGAATCAGGCAGAAGATATTCGGGTACGATTTGGATTGGAATGGACCGATTTCAAAGGGGGTGGCAATAGCTTTGCTAAAAAATTTGCGACGCTGGGAAATGCTAAATTCCCTTTTCCTGAGCATACGGTAACCATGCATCGAGATTTGCCAGATGTTTTCAATTGGTTTGCCAAAAAATCCTCTCAGGAGGCAGCCATCTGTAGCGCCCATGAGGCTGGTTTGGGTGAATTACTACAATCCTGGCCGGAAAAGTCCAAGCTTTGGAATACCTACACTTCTCTTCAGAAGAACCTGAACGCCTTTGGGGTATTTCGAAACTTAATCGTGGAGTTGCGAGATCTCAAGGATGAAGAAGGAATTCTTTTGATTTCAGACGTGAATGATTTTCTCGCGGAGATCACGCGTGAAAATGAAGCTCCGTTTTTGTATGAAAAAATCGGCAACCAGTACCAACATTTTTTGATCGATGAGTTTCAGGATACTTCTGAATTCCAATGGTCGAGTTTCAAGCCCTTGCTGGAAAATTCCCTTGCCTCTGGGCACACAAATCTTCTTGTTGGTGATGTAAAGCAGTCGATTTACCGCTGGCGTGGAGGTAAATTGGAGCTTTTGCTTTCAGAAGTTCAAGAGCAGATTCATCCGGACTTTGTAGAAGTCAAAAATCTCAGTGTCAACTACCGCAGTTTGCCAGGCATCATCACCTTTAACAATTCTGTTTTCGAGCAATTGCCAAGATTGATGGAATTAGGAATGGAGCGCCACTACACCTTGGATCCTGAAAACAAGCTTTCTGCAGCCTTTGAGGGGGTAGCCCAGCAAGTGCCTGATTTTAAAAAAGAGGAGCCTTTTAAAGGCAAAATTCACTTAGAATTTACGGAGAAGAGTAGTTTGGATAAAACCACCGAGGAGGACAATGAAGACGAAGAGGGGGTAGAATTGGCAGAATTGGAAAGGCTACCTGCCCTAGTGATGCAGCTGCAGGATCAAGGATATGCCCTTCGGGATATTGCATTTTTGGTACGGACCAACGGGCAGGGTGCGGTCTTAGCAGATGCTTTTATGGAAGTGCAGCGCACGCAAACGGCTACAGATTACCGTTTTGATGTGCTTTCGGAGGAATCCTTGTTTATCGATAAATCCATTGCAGTCAAGTGTGTGCTTGGATTTTTAACCTATTTGAGTGCACCTTCGGATCGCGTTGCATTAAAAACCCTGTGGCAATACTATTCCTTGGTGCACAACATCCCGCTTAGTCATGAACTGTTTTTTGTGAGAGGCCTTCCTGCGGAGCTGCAGGCGAAAGAAGCCGAATTGTTGCAGCGGCAAGCAAGCTTCCAACAAATGCCATTAATTGAATTGGTGGAGCAGGGCCTTACTTTTCTAGGTCTCACTCAAAAGCAACAAGACTTGAGCTATGTGTCTGGGTTCAAGGAGGCGGTCTTTGATTATGTGAAAAAGAACCGTGCGGATCTACTCGGCTTTTTGGATTGGTGGGAGTTGAACAAAAAGAAGCGTACAGTCAAAATCCCAGAGGATCACGATGCGATGCGTATTCTCACCATTCACAAAGCCAAAGGGCTTCAGTTTAAGGTGGTGGTGATGCCTTTTATGGATTGGGGGATTGTATCCTCAGGTCTTCAAGCTCCGATCCTGTGGGCTCCATTTGAATCGGAAACCGGGTTGCAAACTGTAGTTCCACTCACGCACCAAACCCTTTTGAAAAACAGCCATTTTGCTGGAGTATACGATGAGGAGGTTCGTTTGTCCTATTTGGACTCACTCAACATGCTTTATGTAGCATTTACACGAGCGGAAGAAGCCTTCTTCGGTTTTAGTACCTATTCGATTTCTAAAACCAAGAAAGAACCTTCGCCTACACGAACTGGAAACCTCTTGTACAGCCTTTTTTCCGGAGGATTTAAGTTTGGAGAGGAGGAGGGCTCTTCGTGGAATTCCGATGCCAAGACCTTTGATTGGGGGCAGTGGCCCATAGCGGTCAAAAAAGAGGACGAAGCAATCAGGCTAGTTCCAGCGCTACGCTGGGATTGTATGGATTGGAAGTCCAAACTGCATACCAAGACCTATCCATGGGATTTTTCTTCAGCAGGGATTCGTGCGCGTGAGCAGCGAGACTTTGGAGTCATAATTCATGATATTTTGGCTGCATCGCATGGATTGGAGGATGCACTTCAGCTTTTAAAGGAATATACCTTTGACGGGCGATGGGAGGAAGAAACTGCCGCACAAATCAAAGTGAAGTTGGAACAGCTTTTTGAGCTCCCACAGGTGAGATCTTGGTTTGATCCTGGCTTTCCTACGCTGACTGAACAGGGGATTTTAGAGCCAGGAGGTACTCAAAGGCGTCCAGATCGAATACTTATTGCAAAAGAAGAGGCCCTAGTGATCGATTTTAAGACTGGGGTGAAGCGGGAATCACATGTGCTCCAGGTAAGGGAATACATGGCATTGGTGGAAACCTTGACCCAGCTGCCTGTAAAAGGGTACCTCTGTTACCTTGAACCCACTGAAATTATTGCGCTATGATCCCTTTTTTGAAAGAAACAGCCAAAGCACTCTTGGATTCCGGTAGGGATTTGAAAGCTATACGTTTAGTGCTTCCCAATCGCCGAGCAGGTTTATTCTTTACCAAGTACTTGGGGGAACTCATTGATCAGCCCGTTTGGATGCCAGAAGTGCTCACCATTGAGCAGCTGGTATACCAGTTGGCAGGCAATACACCTACGGATGAGCTCACCTTGGTATTTGAACTCTATGAGGAGTACCGACAATTGCAAAAGGATCCCGAGCCTTTTGATCGCTTTTTCCATTGGGGAGAGTTGATTTTGAAAGACTTCAATGACTTGGATCAATTCCTCGCTCCAGTAAATCAGGTGTATGCCTATTTGGCGGAAATCAAGGAATTTGAAACGGATTTAAGTTTCCTCACCGAGGAGCAACGTGCGTTGATTGCACAGTTTTGGAAGGCTTTTGCCCGTCAAAATGAAACAGAGAAGGAGCGCTTCCTTAAGTTTTGGCAAATTTTGGGATTGCTGTATCAAGGATTTCAAGCAAGGCTACAAGCGAGTGGATTGGCCTATTCGGGGCAATTGTACCGGCAGGTGGCTGAAAACACTAGCGCTATTGCTCAACCAGACAAGCAGCTCGTATTTGTAGGGTTCAATGCCTTTACGCTAGCGGAAGAAAAGATTATAACCCATTTCATTAAGGCTCACGGAGCTGAGATTTTTTGGGATGTGGATTCGTATTACCTGGAAGATCCCTTACAAGAAGCAGGATTATTTTTTAGAGACTACATCAAGGATTCGATTCTTGGAAAAACCTTCCCTGAAAAAATCCCATCTGAGATTAAAAAGAAGGGTTCTCAAATTCACACGCATGCGATACCCTTAAAAACCAATCAAGCCAATTTGGTTGGAAAAATTTTGGAGCAGGTGGGTTCAGATGAACCATTGGAAGAAACGGTAATCATTCTCCCAGATGAGCAGTTGCTATTTCCGATGCTGCATCAGCTCCCAGAAGTGATTACCAAGCTGAATGTGACCATGGGTTATCCCATGCGCAATGCGCCAATTTATGCTTTTTTAGATGCAGTTTTGGATTTGCAGCGCTACGCGAAAAGTAAAGAGGGCGTGGTGACGTTTTACCATAAACCTGTTTTGGATCTGCTGGCTTATGCTTACCTGCAGTCAGCTGATGCAGGTTGGGCTTCTGAAGCAGCTCATAAAATCCAGAATGAAAACTGGGTAGATGTGCCCCAAGAATTAGTGAGCAAGGAAAATACGCTCTTTGCCTTGGTTTTTCAAAAGGTCGGTTCGGATTCACTTTTGGATTACTTGCTTGAGATTATTCAGTTTTTGGCAAAAGAACTTCAGGAAGACCCAACGCAAAAAAGTTACCTGTTTCAGGCCTTCAAGCAATTGAATCGGGTAAAGGAAATATTCCGTTCATCGAGTACTAAGCAGCTTAAAGTAGAGTTTTTACTAAGTTTGTTCCGCAAGCTATTCCGAGATCTTAAGTTGCCATTTGAGGGCGAGCCGCTCCAAGGCTTGCAGATCATGGGGGTGTTAGAGTCTAGAAATTTGGACTTCCGACGCGTGATCATTTGCGATGTCAATGAAGGTAGCTTTCCTCCAGGTGGGGGAATTCAATCCATGATTCCTTTTAACCTGCGGAAAGCATTTGGTTTGCCAGTTCAGGAGCAAAATGACGCCATCTATGCTTACACTTTTTACCGCTTGCTGCATCGGGCAGAAGAGGTACACTTAATCTATGCTACCGCTGGGGAGCAGGGTAAATCGAGTGAAATGAGCCGGTTTATTCAACAGATGCGAGTAGAGCTTCCGATTGCAAAGCCGCAGTCTGTGTTGGTGCCAGTGAATCTGACGCCAAATCAGCCCATTACTTTAGAAAAGTCTCCCGCTATGCTAAGCAGCTTGGCACGCTATTTCAAGCCTGCAGGTGAAGAAACTGCTGAAAAGCGATTTTCAGCTTCTGCGCTAAACATGTATCTGGACTGTCGCCTGCGGTTTTACCTTCGGTATGTGGCGGAGTTGAAGGAAAAGGAAGAGGTAGTCACTACGATTGACCCCATGACTTTCGGGACCTTGCTTCACCGAGGGATTGAACTTTTGTATGAAATTCCGGAGGAGGATACATTTCGAGACATCGATGGGCACTCAATTGATCGATTGCTGCCTCAGGTACCTGCAGCAGTAGATCGGGCATTTCGAGAGCTGTACAAAAAGCAGGAGGGAGAGGAGTTGTTACTTACCGGGCAACTTCAAATTGCGCGGGAGGTGTTGGCAAAATATATCGAAGCAATTCTGAACTATGATAAAAAGAATGGGGATTTCCGAGTAATCGGTTTGGAGAAAGAACTAATTGCTCACTTGTCGATCGAAACGCAGGAAGGTACGAAAGCGATAGAGCTAGGAGGCGTGATCGACCGGGTGGATATCAAAGATGGAGTAGTTCGTTTGCTGGATTACAAAACAGGAAAGGACACCAAAAAGATACCTTCCTTGGGATCTCTTTTTGATCGGGATGACAAGAAAAGGAATAAGGCAGGGATGCAAACTTTTCTGTATGCATTTTTCTATCAATACCAAAATCCGGACAATCAGCTTCCGCTGAAGCCAGGGATTATGAACATCAAAGAAATCTATTCCGAAGATTTTAATCCCTTCCTTCAATTGGAAGATTCTGAGGTGACGGATTACAGAGATTTTGCTGCAGGATTTGAGGGAGGACTACGAGGACTTTTGGAAGAAATTATGGACCCCTTGGTACCCTTTGATCAAACTGACGATAAGAAAAAATGTAGCTATTGTGCCTACAAAGAACTTTGTGGAAGGTAAGAACCGAGGCTTCAAAAAACGATAATTTACTTACCTTTTCTGAACTGGGATAGGGTGGGAGAGGAGAGTCCGTGGCAAGGTTGCTTGTGCGAAAATTTGAAATTAATTGTTGCTTTTTGACTCAATCATTGAATAGGTTGAAATCGAATTGGGAAGGATTGGAAGGATGATGTGGGGCGCTTTGTACCTATTTTCGGGTACTAATAAGCCTGATTCGATCAAATGTGAGTAGAGGTGTAGCATCTAGAAGCTTTCGCATTTTTTTTACTTTTAATTTAATTAGAGCATTCGGTATATTGACTTAAAGTATTGATTAATAAATTAATATACATTTTTTAATTAAACCTAAATTAGTATAGGCTAAAAAAATTAGATTAATCTAAATTGAAAACTAAGCGATAATTTTGTGACTTATTGCTCATTTTTCGTGTCCCCTTAGTTCTCTCTTGCTTGGAAGAACCATGAATCTAATTTTTTTTGAATTGAAAATCTACTGCCCCATGGTTGTCTGTTCTCAACCTTTTTAATTGCATGGACACGAAGGAGGATTTTAAAAAAAACGCCTTTGACCTGACCTTAATTTGGTAGCCGTATGGTTTGATTTTTTGCTTCCATTTCAAGGATTGAAACTGGTTTGCCAGGCTAGTATTCTGGGTTAACTTTTTGAAGGGTTTACTCGTATGAAGGTTCAGTGGGATAGGGCCATTTATTTCTCCTGAATCGGGTTTGATGTTTTACTATTTGATTCTTTTTTTAGGGCATCAAATGCTAGTTCTGGGCCTTCTTTTGGATTTTATTCCTTATTTTTGAATCTCTGAATACAACTATGTCAGGACAGACCACTACGCGAAAGCATGTCTTTTCAAAAAAAATAGATGCCTTTTTTAAGGGGTTGGCGGATGCATGGAGATTTGTGAAGCGATTTTTTCAAGAGGTGTTTGTTCCGCCCTATGAGTTTAAGGAAGTCATTCATCAGTGTTACCGTATTGGGGTAGAGTCCTTGCCCTTAATTTCCTTGACTGGGTTTATTGTAGGAATAGTATTTACGAACCAGTCTCGCCCTTCCTTGTCTGAGTTTGGGGCAACTTCTTGGTTACCTTCCTTGATTGCGATTGCAATTGTTAGGGCCATGGGGCCTTTGGTTACCGCCTTGATCGCTGCCGGCAAGGTGGGTTCGGGTATCGGAGCCGAAATCGCTTCCATGAAAGTAACCGAGCAGATTGATGCCATGGAGGTGTCGGGGACCAATCCCTATAAGTTTTTGGTAGTCTCTCGTGTGTTAGCCACCACGTTCATGATTCCCGTGTTGGTGATGTATACCGACTTTGTGGCCTTGATGGGTGCATTTATCAATGTGAATGCCAATGAATTGGTGAGTATCTCCACGTTTTTTGCGCAAGTATTTAGTTCGGTGACTTTTCTCGATGTATTCGCTTCCATCATCAAATCCTTGTTTTTTGGATTTACGATTGGGATGGTAGGTTGCTACAAAGGATATACTTCTTCCAAAGGAACAGAGGGGGTGGGTAAAGCAGCAAATGCTGCGGTTGTTATTTCCATGTTCCTCATTTTTATTGAGGAGCTACTTTCTCTACAGATCATCAACCTATTCCGAATCAAATAGCCATGGATAATCGAGAAAAAGTGGTGGTGATCCGTGACTTGTACAAGGCTTTTGGTGAGCTGGAAGTTTTGAAAGGCGTGGATTTGGATTTGTACCGAGAAGAAAACCTCGTGGTTTTGGGTCGCTCAGGAACAGGCAAATCAGTGTTGATCAAAATCATGGTTGGACTGCTGCAGCAAGATAGTGGGAGTATGGAAGTGTTGGGAAAGGAGATTTCTAAACTCGGTGTTCGGGAATTGAATGAAATGAGGCTAAAAATTGGGTTTTCCTTTCAGAATTCAGCCTTGTACGATTCCATGACGGTTAAAGAAAATATGGAATTTCCTTTGGTTAGGAATTTCAAGAACCTCACAAAAAAAGAAATAGCGCTCCGAATAGAGGAACTTCTCGATGCCGTGGGTCTACCACAAACAATCAACCAAATGCCATCTGAGTTATCAGGTGGACAAAAAAAACGGATTGGCGTTGCTCGCACCTTAGTGCTCAATCCAGAGATCATGCTTTACGATGAGCCTACAGCCGGATTGGACCCTATTACCTGCGTGGAAATCAACAACCTAATCAATGAAGTTCGCCAGCGTTACAAAACCACCTCGATTGTGATTACCCATGACTTGGCCTGTGCCAAGCAAACTGGAGACCGAATGGCGGTATTGCTTGAAGGGCAATTTAATGCGATTGGAACCTTTGAGGAGGTATTTCCTCATGCTGAAGATCAGCGGATTAAATCTTTCTACGATTATAATTTTATCAACTCATGAATCAAGAAAATAAACGATCTGTACTTGTAGGTCTATTTGTATTGATTGGAATTGTCATTCTTGTGGCAGGCATCATGACCTTAGGTGGCCAGCAGAAAAAATTTGTGAAAGCCATCCATGTCAAGGCTGTATTTGATGACATCGGAGGTCTTCAGCCGGGCAATAACATTTGGTTTTCAGGGGTGAAAATCGGTACGGTCAGAAAAATCAACTTTTTTGGGGATTCCCAAGTAGAAGTTGAAATGAGCGTAGAGGAAAAAGTAGCAGAGTTTATTCGTAAAAACTCCAAGGCAACCATCAGTTCCGATGGTTTGATTGGGAATAAAATCATCGTCATATATGGCGGTACTACAGATTATCCACCTGTAGCAGAAGGGGACCGCTTGGAAGCGATTATGCCATTGGATACGGATAAAATGATGGAAACCTTGCAGGAGAACAACAAAAATCTGGTTGACATCACCAATGATTTGAAGGTGCTTACAAGTAAAATAGCTGCGGGAGAAGGGATTGTAGGTGCAGTAATGACCGATTCTACCTTGGCAGTAAATTTCCGTACTATCTTGAGTAATCTGGAGCGGGCATCTGTTAACAGCAACAAGATGATTGCGGATTTGAATGGATTTAGCGCCAAGCTCAACAAAAAGGGTACCCTGATAAATGATTTGGTGACCGATACCTCCATCGTTCCTGACCTCAAAGCCACCATGGAGAGCCTTCGTGTGACCAGTGCGAATACCCAAGCCTTATCCAAGGAATTTGCAGGCATCACAGATAAGCTAAATTCCAAAGACAATTCCCTTGGAATGCTATTGAATGACCCGGAGTTTGCCAAATCCCTGAAAAAAACAATGGAGAACGCCGACTCTGCTTCCTACAATCTGAATAAAGGAATGGAAGCATTGGAATACACTTGGCCATTCAATAAAGGCTTCAAAAGAAAAGTAAAGGCTGAGGGAGGGAATTAATTTCCACTACCAAATTCTATTTTGAGGAAGCACAACAGTTTAATTCTTGGGGTGCACAACTCACATTCTATTTAACGAATACTTTCTAACCTAATACGCTTACCCAGCAATGCAAGCTATCAATCCAACCACCACTTCTGCATGGTCGAAGCTAGTTGAACTTTCAAAAAAACAGCATACTAGCACCATTGCAGCACTTTTTGATCAACCAACTAGATTTGAGCGCTACAGCAGAAGGCTTGAAGATGTTTTGGTTGACTTTTCAAAAAACCGAATTTCAGACGAAGTTTTTGCAGAACTACTTAACCTAGCCCGTGAGACAGCTCTAGCAGATGGCATCGCGAGCATGTTTGGAGGTCAAGCAATCAACCAAACGGAGAATCGTCCAGTTTTACACACGGCGTTGCGTAACCGATCCAATTCCCCGGTACTTGTCAATGGCCAAGATGTCATGCCTGAAGTCAATGCTGTATTGGCTCAGATGAAGGCTTTTGCTACTCAAATTCATCAAGGAAGCTGGTTAGGATATACTGGAAAGCCGATCACCAGCCTAGTGAATATTGGCATTGGGGGTTCGGATCTTGGACCTGTGATGGTGACTGAAGCCTTGAAGGCCTATCAGCACCCAGATTTGAAATTATTTTTCGTGTCCAATGTAGACGGGACTCATGTCGCTGAAACACTAAAGGCTGTTGATCCGGAAACCACGCTTTTCTTTATAGCCTCCAAAACCTTCTCCACGCAGGAGACCATGACCAATGCGCATACTGCTAGATCTTGGTTCTTGACGCATGCAAAAGATGAAAAAGCAATCGCAAAGCATTTTGTGGCCCTTTCAACCAATTCCGATGCGGTAAGAGCTTTTGGAATCGACCCACAAAACATGTTTGCATTTTGGGATTGGGTAGGAGGAAGGTATTCTTTATGGTCTGCCATCGGCCTTCCCATCGCTTGTGCCATTGGGTTCGAACGCTTTGAGGAATTACTTTCTGGAGCTCATTCCATGGACCAGCACTTCAAAAGTGCCCCATTAGATCAAAACATTCCTATAATCTTGGCCTTGGTAGGAATTTGGAACACCAATTTTCTTGGAGCCACCTCAGAGGCCATCCTACCTTATGACCAGTACCTACATCGTTTTGCCGCCTACTTCCAACAAGGCAACATGGAGAGCAATGGAAAGTACGTAGGCAGGGATGGGAAAAAGGTAAATTACAGTACTGGCCCAATCATTTGGGGGGAACCAGGTACCAATGGACAACATGCATTTTATCAATTGATTCATCAAGGCACCCACCTGATTCCTTGTGACTTTATTGCCCCAGCAAAGTCTCATAATCCGATTGGAGACCATCATGTCAAGCTACTTTCTAACTTTTTTGCACAAACCGAAGCCCTCATGAAGGGAAAATCGCTGGCTGAAGTAGAAGCAGAAATGAGAAAAGCAGGCAAATCGGAAGATGAAATTCAACGCCTTGCTCCTCATCGAGTATTTGAGGGGAATCGACCTACCAACTCCATTTTGGTGAAGCAAATTACACCCTATACACTAGGCCAGTTGGTTGCGATGTACGAACATAAAATTGCTGCTCAAGGAATCATTTGGAATATTTTCAGTTTTGATCAGTGGGGGGTGGAATTAGGGAAAGTTCTTGCAAATGGCATTCTTCCAGAATTAGCAGGAGAAGCTACTGTCAACACGCACGATGGTTCTACCAATGGACTAATCAATGCCTACAAAGCGATGCGTTAAATCCTTAAGACGTCCCATTCGGATAAACTGAAACTAGAATTTATAATCCTTGGAACTTAGGCAGTTTTAAGGATTTTTTTATGGGTTAAACTTGAAAGATGCAGGGGTTTATTTGGCAAAATCTAGATTCTAAAATTTTTTTCAAACAATAGTCTCTTTCAGGGAGTTAACTACAAATATACCTGACTATGAAAGAACTACTCGAAGTACGAAAGACCAACGGGAACGGAAGTGGGGAGAAGAAGTTATTTTTCCAAGACACGAAACTACTCGTTAAAGATGCGGTATTCGTACGCCACGAGGGTAGCTTAGTCAAGGTCAAATTTGATGACATCCTTTGGTTAAAGGGCGATGGCAATTACACCACTTTGATTACTAAGAACGCTGTTTTTTCTGTCAGAAATATTCTAAAGGAATTTGAATCGGTTCTTCCAATGAGTCAGTTTATCCGCATTCATAAAAGCTATATTGTTCAAGCTTCAGAGATTCTTTCGATCACTACCAAGGAGGTGAAAATCGGAAATGACCTCGTTCCTGTAGGGCGCACATTTTACCACCAACTCCTTGGGGGAATCAGAAAGCTTGGAAGCTTAGGGGATTAAACCCAAAGTAGGCTACTATCTCCGTAGCTAAGAAATCTATAGTTGTTAGCTAGAGCTTCTTGGTATACCATTTTCCAGTCCTTACCCAAAAGTGCAGCAATCAATAGTACAAGGGTTGAGCCAGGTTGGTGAAAGTTGGTTATCAATCCATCTACAAGCTGAAATTGGTATCCGGGAAATAGAAAAATCTCGGTAGTCCCCAAAAGTGAATCCACTGACTTAGCATTCATTTCTTTAACAATTGCTTCCAAGGCTTCTTTCCTTGTTGGTAACGTTTCTCGTCGGGTATAGGGAGCGAGTTTTTCAATTTGAAAAATACCGCCTCTATTTTCAAGCAATTGAACACCAAACCAGTACATGCTTTCTAGGGTCCTCACTGAAGTGGTTCCCACAGCAACAATTTTCCCTTCATGTTTGAGTAGCTTTTCAATGGTTTCTAACTTGATTTCCATTTGTTCGCTGTGCATGGGATGCTCTTCCACAGTTTCTACTTTGATTGGCTGAAATGTCCCAGCACTTACATGAAGCGTAAGTGCAGCTTCTTGAATTCCCTTTTTTCGTAACTCCGAAAAAACCTCCTCTGTAAAATGAAGACCAGCAGTAGGCGCTGCTACCGCACCTTCCTTTTCCGAATAAACAGTTTGGTACCGCGACTTATCTTCTTCTTCAGCCTTTCGGTTGAGGTAGGGTGGAAGGGGCGTTTCTCCACAGGCTTCCACCAAATCGACAAAAGCAATTTCTACATCTGACCATGAAAATTCGACTAGCTTTAGTACTCTATTTAGGAGGCGGACTGTAAGGATCACTTGTCGATTTGCTACCGTAACAGTCCCTTGAAGTTCTTCACCCTCTTTCCATTTTTTAACATTACCAATCATCGTCTCCCAAACCACCGGCTTCTTGGAAGCCATAATTTGTGACATCACCCTAGATGGAGCCACAGGTTGGAGTAAAAACACTTCAATCCGGGCTCCTGTTTGGCGTTGAAAAATTAAACGAGCAGGAATTACTTTGGTATTGTTATAAACTAGAAGGCTATCAGAATCCAAAAGGGTTGGAAGGTCAAAAAAATGGCGGTGGTGGAGGACTCCATTTTTGTATTCCAGAAGCTTGGAATGATCCCGTTTTTCTAAGGGATGTTTAGCGATTCGATCTTCGGGTAAAGTATATTCGTACTCTTTAAGATCAATACTCTGGATTTCCATAAATAGAGCAATTTATCCGCAAATATAGTTAACCCTTGTCAACTCCTTTTGGTTACACCTTCATGACTTCAGCTGTTCATCTTACTTTTTCTTACCTCAAAAGAACGCTTCTTTTTCGATTTGAGGCCGGGACCTCTAGAGGGGTATTGCATACACGGGATGTCTTTTGGATTAAGGTGCATCGTATGGGAGATGTAGATCAAGTTGGCTGGGGAGAGGCTGCTCCATTGATTGGCCTGAGTCCAGACTTCTTGCCTGATTTTGAAGAGGTTTTAGGTAGACTTTTAGTTCAGGCAAATCACCGGTCATGGGATATGGAAGAGGAGAGCTTGCTCCAGCAAGTGAAAGCGTTAGTGTCATTTTCACTTCCTTCTATCCGATTTGGCTTGGAAACGGCCCTTTTGGATTTTCTATATGGTGGACGAAAACGAATCCTTGCTAATACATTTTTTGACCAAGGTGCGCCCATTCCAATCAACGGATTGATTTGGATGGGAACTAAAGAATTTATGCTTCAGCAGATCAATCAAAAATTAGGGGAGGGATTTACCTGCTTGAAAATGAAAATCGGGGCGATTGACTTTGCTCAAGAGCTTGAACTGCTTCGCTATATCCGAGAACAGGAAGCAGCAAAAAATCTTGTACTGCGCGTGGATGCAAATGGTGCCTTTTCAATCCAAGAAGCAATGGGCAAATTGGAGCTATTGAAGGATTTTGGAATGCACAGCATCGAACAGCCCATCGCGGTAGGTCAGTGGAAAGCAATGCGGGAGTTGGCGGCAAAAAGCCCAATTCCAATTGCATTGGATGAGGAACTTATTGGTAAACTAGATAAAGAGGAAGTACTGAATTTCATTCAACCGCAGTACCTAATTTTAAAACCAAGCCTTTTGGGAGGTATTTTGGAAACGCGCGAGTGGATTCAGTTAGCAGAAAAATTGGGTATTGGGTGGTGGATGACCTCGGCCTTGGAGAGTGCGATTGGACTCAATGCCATCTCTCAACTTACTTCAACCTACTTACCAAGTCTTCCACAAGGCTTGGGTACTGGTAAACTTTATGACAACAACTTAGAATCTCCCTTAGTAGTGCAATTTGGGGAAATTCAATACAATCAGGAAGGTATTTGGGAAACACCTAGTTAGAAGTTATGTAAGCACCTGGAAGGTGTTGAGCGTAAATTATTCCAGTACTTTTTTAATGATTTTTCGCTTTAGAAGGACTACAATAGCCCATGAAAAGTAAGCGGAAGAAACGCCGACCAAAGCACCAAAAAACACATCTAAGGGATAATGTACCCCTAGGTAAATTCGGGTATAGCTGACAACCACAGCATAAAGAAATAGCCAATAAATTCCTTTTTGTTTTTTCCGCAGGATAAGTGTTAAAAATGTGGCCATTCCGAAAGTGTTGGCAGCATGGGAAGAAACAAAACCATATAGGCCTCCGCATCTCCCATAGTTGTGTATGAGCCCTACCCATTGTGGATCATGGCAGGGTCGTAGTCGTTCGAAATAGGGTTTCATCAATCCTGAACTAATTTGATCGCCAAGGAGGATGGTCAGCATGACTCCTCCAATCACCCAGGCCGTATTTTTAGGATCTTTTCGGTAAATTAAATAGAGGAGCAAAAGGTACAATGGTACCCAGGTGATCGTTTGCGTGAGCTGTAAGACGATGGAATCCAATCCATCCCAATGGAAGGAATTTAGCCATAGAAAGGCCTTCTCGTCCCAATCCTTAATAGATTCTATCATGCGGAATACGAAATCCAGTCAATCCCTTTTTTCAGATAAGCTAAGGTAAATTCCTCCGCACTTGCTGGCTTCGGTTCATACTGATAGGTCCATTCTGCTTGTGGGGGCATGCTCATCAAAATACTTTCTGTTCGTCCATTGGTATCCAAGCCAAATTTGGTTCCTGCATCCCATACCAAATTGAACTCTACATATCGGCCACGACGGAGCCCTTGCCAAGCCTTTTCTTCTTTGCCGAAGGGTAGCTTCCCATTTTTATGCATAAAATAGGTATATACTTCAGGAAACAGTCTTCCTAAGGCAAGGCTAAAATCCAAAATCTCTTGAAAATGGGTGTCCGAGGTGGCGCTGAGTCTATCGTAAAAAATGCCTCCAATGCCACGTGTCTCTTGACGATGTTTGATGAAAAAGTACTCATCTGCCCAATCTTTGAACTTGGGATAGTAGCTTGGGTCAAAGGAATCGCAGGTTTGCTTTAATTTCTGGTGGAAGTAAGCCGCATCTTCTGGGAAAATGTAGTGGGGCGTCAAATCTATCCCTCCACCAAACCAATGGGTACCATCTTCCATCTCGAAGTATCGGATATTCATGTGGATGATGGGGACCATGGGATTGAAGGGATGCAAAACGATAGACACACCAGTCGCAAAAAAAACACCGGACTCTAATCCAAGTTTATCAGAAATCTTTTTGGGAGTGGGCCCGTGTACAGCCGAGAAGGCTACTCCACCTTTTTCTACGATGGCTCCATCTTGAAAAATTCGGGTTTGACCTCCACCACCTTCTTCCCTAACCCAGTTATCTGCTTTGAAGAATCCTGCACCATCTCCAGCCTCAAGGGCTTGGCAAATGTATTCCTGCATTTGCTTGTAAATGGCTGCGATTTCTTCTTTTGATTTCCTACTCATTGGTTTTTTGATTTTAGAATGGATAGCCAATTCCAAAATTAAACACGGTTTGTCCTTTTTCTCCCAAGGGTTTGTTGAATCGAATATTATCAAGAATCCATCGTTCACCTTCCGGGCGTGCTGGATCGAGAGCTTTGGTTGCCAAATCTAGGCGTATGACTAAAAAGTCAAAATCCATTCGTAATCCTACTCCAGTTCCTACAGCAATTTCTTTGTAAAATCGATCGTATCTAAAATCTGCTCCAGGGCGAGCATCGTCTCTGCCGATCATCCAAGAGTTACCAGCATCTAGGAAAACTGCCATATCGAAGTAGCTGAATAACTTTCTACGGTACTCAAACATGCTTTCAAGAATCATTTCTGCAGGTTGCTCATTTCGGTAATCGTAATTTCCTCCTGGCCCAGTGATGGGGGTAGAACTTCCAGGCCCAAGTCTTCGCGCTTGCCAAGCACGAATACTGGTACCACCTCCAGCAAAGAAATACTTTTCATAAGGCAAAATCCCCGCACTGACCCCGTAAGGACGCGCCATTCCAAAGTTAAGCCGGTAGGCAAGGGTTTGTTTTTTGCTAATTGGATAATAACGTCTGTAATCAATTTGTCCCTTAAGCCATTGGAAATTGGCATAGTTGATTTCTGGTGAATCGTTTCTTCGAACATTCGTCAAATTCAAGGTGGTCCCGCCACTTTCTCCAAAAATTCGGAGTAGGGAAGCTTTGCGAGCTGAAAAATCACCATATCTATTAAAATTGATTAAGGTCTGACCTGAAAAACTACTTATTAGTGAGGGTAGAAATGACCAGATCAGGTTGTTGCCATCGTTCTGTAAATTTTCAAGAATACCCAAAAACTCATCTTGGATATAGGGTGTTCGGATGTAGCTGACATCCGCTGCATTGATGGTAAAAGACTGACGGTTATTTCGCGTGGACCAGGTATATCCCAGCTGTCCATTGATTGCATTTCGATTGTATTCGGGCCTGTTGGTGCTCAAATATCCAAATTGAACTCGTGTATTTGGGTTGTACTTTCCATATTTCTGAAGAGTACTTGGAGAAAACGGAATTAAGAATCTGGGGAAAATCACAGATAGCGAAGTATTGATTTCACTACTTTGGTAAACACCTTGGCCGGTAGCAGAAGCAACACCTTCCAAGCCAGCTCTGAAATTGAGTTCAAGCAATTCTCCTGCTCGGAAGAAATTTCGATTTCGCAGTGCAGTACTGAAAAAAGGTCCTGGAAGCTGCTCAGTGATGGTCATTCCCAGCTGATTGGTAAGCTGGTATTTTTGATTGGGTTGTGTATAAATAGCGGCGGACAGCGAGGTTCCTAGCGTATCAAAAGTGATATTAACAAAGCGGAAAAGATCGAGACTATTTATCAATCGCTGGGTTTCAAGCGCATCAATCCTGTTGTAAGGCTTTCCCTTTTGCAATTGAATCCTTGAGGCCAGGATTTTGGCTGAATACCGATCTCTATAAAATGAAAAATCAATTCCATTGTATTGGGTTTGAATTTGCCGATCAGCAAACTCATCAGTAGGAGGATTGATTCGTAGGCTTATGGAATCAAGCGTGTATACCTGATGGCTTTCAGCGAAGGTTGGCTTTTGGATCACTTGCTCTATCCGTATGGACTTTGCCGCAGTGTCTTGGTAAGCAATGAAATTGATGTAGGACTTCGAAAACATGTAGTACCCCTTATTCTTGAGGAGTTCCTCTAATCTATTTCGTTCTTCGGTGATGTTGTCTTGATTGTAAATCTGTCCTTTTTTTAGAAAGGAATTGGATGAAAAGCTGGAAATCAGGTTTTGTAATTCCGGATTATCAACACGCGTATAGACCGAATCAAGGATGTAAGGCTTATTTTCTTCGATTTCGTAGGAGATTGAAGCTTTTTTATCTTTTGACGTAATACTATAGTCAACTTCTGCATCAAAAAAACCATGATTGATAAGGTAGCCTTTCATGTTTTTTGTAGACTTCTCAACCAAACTACTATCCAGAATGACTACAGGATTTCCTGTTCGCATTAGTGCATTCCCATATTCTAAAATCTTATCGAAACTTTCTAACTTGATCTTTAAGTTTTCTACTTTTCGTTTATAGGATAGTTCACTTGGTTGAGCGGCATCATTGGATTGAAGCGCTTCCAATTCGTCAATCACTTTTTTCCGCTTGGCAGCAACTTTACTACTATCGTAAAATTGATTTCCTATTCGATAGAGCATCACACCAAAAGAACCTCCCAAAATCCGGGTATTGGGTTCTTGCTCTAGAAGTTGCTGAAGAGCATCTGCATCCGCTATATTGATGCCAACCAACTCGTTGTTATAGACTACATAGTCATCCTCTTCCAAATTTCTGGTCAAAGAGCAGCCAAGGCAAAACCAGAGGAGACTGAGAAAAAGTATATATTTGGAAGATTTCAAGTTCGAATTGGAGGACGAATGCTAAGCAAAAATACGGTTAAGTTTATAAAATCCTTACATCAAAAAAAATACCGCCTTGAGTCGGGAAAATTCTTTGTTGAAGGAGAGAAAAGTGTGGTTGAGGTTCTTCAATCCAGTTTTACGGTGGATTTAATTCTAGTCACCCAGGAATTTGCTACAAAACATGCCGCATTATTGAGCGGCAAAGCATTCGAGGTAATTTTTGTGACCCCCAATCAACTCGAGCAGGTGGGGCAGTACCAAAGCAATGATGCTGCCTTGGCAGTAGTTCAAATGAAACCAAACAAAGCTTTTACTCCCATAAAAGACGAACTTATCCTTGCCTTGGATGAGGTACGGGATCCGGGCAACCTGGGTACAATCATTCGTATTGCCGATTGGTATGGCATCAAAAAATTGATTTTTTCTACTCATACCGCCGAATTTTACAACCCGAAAGTGATTCAATCGTCCATGGGTTCGTTTACACGAGTTCAGTTTTATTATGGAGAGCTAGCCCAAGCGTTTCAAGAGTGGAAGCTACCCGTGTATGGGACTTTTTTGGAAGGAGAATCCATCCATGAACTTGTAAACCCCACTCCAGGGGTACTACTGTTAGGGAATGAGTCCCAGGGGATTTCAAAAGAGGTGGAAAAATGGGTGAGCAGCAAAATTACTATTCCAAGTTTTGGAAATGCAGAATCCCTCAATGTCGCCATAGCTACCGCTATTTTCTGTGATAATTTCAAACGACTTGTCCACCCATGAAGACCAAGTTAAGCGCTTCCTTGGCTCGTGTTGGTCTCAATGGATTTTTACTTGGAATCTTTGTGGCAATCGGTCTGGCAGCAATCCTTCCTGAATTAGGTTCAATGGAGTCCAACATTCCTTGGAAGCCATTCATTCAAGTGGGTATTTCTCTGCTCTTCTTTTTTTATGGGTTGAAGCTCGATCCAGCACAACTTCGTGCCGGTCTGAGCAACTGGAGGCTTCATGTGTTAATTCAGGTGACCACATTTTTAGGCTTTCCATTGCTGGTGTTTGCTTTAGTCAACTTTGTTCCAGGCCTAGATCCAAATTTTGCGCTGGGAATCAGCTACCTAGGGGCTCTCCCGTCAACCGTCAGTGCTGCGGTGGTATTGGTGTCCATTTCTGGGGGGAATGTGCCTGCTGCGATATTCAATGCCAGTGTTTCAAGTCTTTTGGGAGTGGTGATGACTCCATTTTGGATGCGCGTTGCTGGGGGGGATGTGGCCGGAGAACTTGATTTTTGGGCTTCCATCGTTGACTTATCGATCAAAGTAGTCCTTCCTGTAATTTTAGGATTAGCGATGCATCGGTATTTGTTTCCCAAAATCAAGCCCTATTTGAATCGTTTGAAATATTTAGACCAGACGGTGATTCTTTCCATAGTCTTTACGACTTTTTCAGAATCCTTCTCACAACGCATTTTTGATTCCTTCTCCTGGTTGAGTTTGGGAGGATTAGCACTGTGGATGCTTTTTATTTTACTCTTAGTCGTAGGGATCCTCTTTTTGTTAGTGAGGGCACTATCTTTTTCAAAAGAAGATCGGATTGCTGCTGTTTTTTGTGGTTCTACCAAGTCCTTGGTACATGGAGTCGCAATTGGAAAGGTATTGTTTCCAAGCGCTGCAATCTTTGGCTTAGTTTTGCTTCCTGTGATGCTGTATCATTTGCAGCAATTGATTCTTGGAAGTATTCTAGCGAGGTACTATGAAAAAAATAAACCCTGAAATTCATTCAGGGCTCGTTTTGATTAGATGTATTTTCCGGCAAGTTCTGCCACCAATTCTCGATAGGCTAAATCAGCATCTTCTTTAGATTTTCCTTTTAAGGTTAGCCAGGCATTGTATTTGGCGGCCGCCTTAAAATCAAAGCCTCCGGGTCTTTCCTCCTCATTGTCTCCTTCAGTAGCTTGCTTGTACAAGCCATACAAGCGGAGTAGTTCTTCATTAGATGGGCGGGAAGTGAATTTTTGGGTGAGGGCTACTGCCTCTTCTAGCGTTTGTGGTGTCATCGATTCTTGGTAGCTAAAGCTTTGAATTTGTTTTTATACGGATAAAAAAAACGCCTTTTTTCTTGTTAGCCAGATGTACAAACTAAAGAAAAAAGGCGCTAATGAGTAATTCTATGAATTAACGATTTGGCATCGCTACGTAATCTCTTTCTGTAGCGCCAGTATACACTTGTCGTGGTCTGCTGATAGGCTCACCTTTTTGGATCATTTCTTTCCATTGAGCGATCCAGCCAGGTAGACGGCCCAAGGCAAACATCACCGTAAACATGTCTGTAGGAATTCCGAGTGCTCGGTAGATGATGCCAGAGTAGAAATCCACGTTGGGGTACAACTTGCGTTCAACAAAATAAGGATCGTTTAGGGCTGCATATTCGAGCTCCTTCGCGATATCCAAAACTGGGTCTTTTATACCAAGCTTGGCCAGTACGTCATCGGCAGCCTTTTTGATGATAGTCGCTCTTGGATCGAAGTTTTTATACACGCGGTGACCAAATCCCATCAAACGGAAGGAATCGTTTTTGTCTTTTGCTTTATCTAGGTATTTCTTAGCATTTCCTCCATCGGCTTTAATCGCTTCAAGCATTTCAATCACCGACTGGTTGGCTCCACCATGAAGTGGTCCCCAAAGTGCGTTGATGCCAGCAGAAATAGAGGCATAAATAGGTCCTTGAGAGGAACCTACCATGCGAACGGTGGAGGTAGAGCAGTTTTGCTCGTGGTCTGCATGAAGAATCAAGAGTACGTCTAGTGCTTTGGCAACCACTGGATCTACTTGATAACGCTCTGCAGGGAGTGCAAACATCATTTTCAAGAAGTTGGAACAGTAATCAAGTGAGTTGTCAGGATAGTTCACTGGATGTCCCATCTTATTTTTATACGCCCAAGCCGCAAAAGTTGGCATTTTAGCTAGCAGGCGAACCATGCTCAAATTGACTTCTTCTGGCGTGCTATTTGGATTTAAAGAATCCGGGTAAAATGCAGATAAAGAGCAGATTAAAGAGGAAAGTACACCCATCGGGTGTGCATTGGAGGGAAAGCCGTCCAAAATCTTTTTGATGTCCTCGTGAACTAGAGTATGGTAAGTGATCTGCTTTGTAAATTCTTCAAATTGAGCTTGTGTTGGTAATTCACTATGGATAAGGAGGTAAGCCACTTCCATGAAGCTAGATTTCTCAGCAAGATCTTCGATTCGGTAACCTCTGTATCGAAGGATGCCTTCTTCTCCGTCCAGAAATGTGATCGAACTAGTTGTTGAACCTGTATTTTTGAAGCCAGAGTCAATGGTGATAAGACCGGTATCACTTCTAAGTTTTGCAATGTCAATTGCAGGTTCGTTTTCAGTACCTATGATAACTGGAAATTCAAACTCTTGTCCTTTATAGAACAGCTTGGCAGAATCAGACATGATGGATTTGTTTGTAGCTTATTTTGGATGTGTAACTCTAAAATCGGCCTCAAGTTACTAAAATCGGCCATTTTTCAAATATATTATTGTACCCGTAATCTCGAAAGATGTTAAATGGATTGCCTTTTAATTATTTAAAAGCTAATCCATTGATTATCAAGGTTTAAATTAATAAACCCTATTTATGGAATGGATAACCTATTTTGGAGATTAAACAAAAAAGTCCCGAAGGACTTTTTTTAATCACAAAAATGTTCAAAAACCTCGACCAAGTGCTCACCAATCATTTTGGCATTTCTTCCTTCGATGTGGTGTCTCTCAATAAAGTGGACGAGTTCTCCATCCTTAAACAAAGCCATTGCAGGAGAGGAGGGAGGATAGGGCAATACCAATTCTCGAACTTTAGCAACAGCATCGCGGTCGTTTCCAGCAAATACAGTAGCAAGTGTAGTTGGCTTTTTGCCAGCTTGCTCTAAAGCCATGCGTACGCCTGGTCTAGCTGCTCCAGCAGCGCATCCACATACGGAGTTAACTACTACGAAAGTAGTTCCTTTGTGATTTGGACCTAGGTGAGCCGCAACTTGCTCTGCTGTACGAAATTCTTCGAATCCAACGGCAGACAATTCAGTGCGCATGGGGGCAATTAATTCTTCAGGATACATAATTCTGCGTGTTTATTTTTCGTGTTAAAGAAATCCTAATTCTAGTTTGGCTACCTCAGACATCATGTCTTGGGTATAGGGTGGTTCAAATGTAACCTCAACTTCTACATGGTTTATTCCTTCGATTTGCTGAATCTTTTCCTTCACTTCTGAAGGGATAAATTCTGCCGAAGGGCAATTTGGAGAAGTAAGCGTCATCAGTACAAATACATTGTTTACTGGGTAAACGCTGATCTCATAGATTAATCCTAATTCATATACATCAACGGGGATTTCAGGGTCATATACCAACTTAATGGCTGTGACCACCTTGTCTCGGAGGTTGTCAATTTGTATTTTATTTTCAGAAGTTTCGTCGACGTTCATGTTAGGCGTTTTGCTTGGTTTGAAAAGCTAGGGCATAGCGCTTCATTTGATTCATCATCGATGCCAATCCATTCGATCGTTGACTGCCCAGGATATTGCCCATTCCAATTCGAGGGATAAAATCAAGCTCAGCCTCAAGAATTTCCTTTGGACTTCGATGGTTTAATACCCGAATAAGTAATGAAATCAACCCTTTGGTAATATCGGTATTGCTATCTGCTTTGTAAATCACTTTTCCTTCCTGCTCCTCTGCCACTAGCCAAACCTTTGATTGGCAGCCTTGGATGATGTATTCGTCCTTTCGGAAGTCTTCTGGATAGGGTTCTAAACTTCCACCCAACTCCATGATGTAAAAAATCGTGGATTCTCGGTCATCACCCAGAATCTCGAATTCGGACACGATTTCATTTTGTATGTCTGCTATCGTGCTCATTTATTTTTAAGGCTAGCGATTTTGGCGACTGCCTGTGCAAATACTTCCACCTCAGCGCGGGTATTGTAAACGGCAAATGAGGCACGAACAGTACCTTCTAATCCCAATCTGTGCATTAAAGGTTGCGTACAGTGGTGGCCAGTTCGAACTGCAATACCTTTAGCATCTAGCAACTGTCCCACATCAAATGGATGCATCCCTTGAATAGTAAAGGAGAATACCGCCACTTTTTCGGGAGCAGTACCCACCGGGATCAGACCCTTGATGTCCCCAAGGATACCAGTTGCATAGTCCAGCAAGTCATTTTCATGCGCTAGGATTTGCTTTTTACCAGTTGTAAAAATAAAATCAAGGGCAGGCTTAAATGCGATTACTTCTGCAATACTGGGGGTTCCCGCTTCAAACTTGAAAGGGATTGTATTGAAAGTCGTTTTCTGAAAGGTCACCTCTCGAATCATTTCTCCACCTCCAAGAAATGGGGGCATTTCTTCCAAAAGTTCTCTTTTCCCATACAACACTCCCAATCCAGTAGGTCCATAGAGTTTGTGCGCAGAAAAAGCCAGAAAATCACAATCTAGGTCCTGAACATCCACCTCCAAGTGAGAAGCAGATTGGGCGCCATCTAGTAAAACTTTTGCTCCTACCGCATGGGCTGCGGCAATGATTTTTTTTGCAGGATTGATGGTTCCTAATGCATTGGAAGCATGGACGATGCTGACCAATTTGGTTTTTGAACTGAGAAGTTTTTCAAACTCATCCATCACCAGCTCCCCAGCATCTGTAATTGGGATAACCTTGAGGATGGCACCAGTTTGTTCACAAAGCATTTGCCAGGGCACAATGTTGCTGTGATGCTCTAGTGTGGAGATGAGTATTTCATCTCCTTTTTGAATAAATTTTGGACCGAAGGTTTTGGCTACTAGGTTAATGCTTTCGGTAGTACCTCTGGTAAATATAATTTCAGCAGTTTCTCGTGCATTGAGTAGTTTTCGGACACTTTCTCTAGTTTCCTCATACTGTCGCGTAGCACGATCTGCTAGCGTATGCGCTCCGCGATGGATATTCGAATTGTCCTTTTCGTAGTACTGTTGAATTGCATCCAGTACCGCTACTGGTTTTTGTGTGGTGGCGGCATTGTCAAAATAAATCAAGGGATGCCCGTTTACTTCTTGATGAAGTATCGGGAAAAGGTTCCTGATTGCATTGACTTGAATGGACATGGCTTAGAAATTACTTCCGAGTCGCTTTTGGATCTGTGCTACAATGTAATCGCGAAGGGAAACATCGTCGATTTTTTCTAAAACTTCCCCTGCAAATGCATACAACAACAATCCTCTTGCGGTGATTTTATCAATGCCTCTTGCTTGCAAATAGAAAAGGGCCTCTTCGTCTAGCTGTCCTACAGTACATCCGTGCGAGCATTTCACATCATCCGCCCAAATCTCAAGTTGAGGTTTGGTATTGATGATGGCATCCTCAGAAAGGAGAATATTGTTGTTTTGCTGAAAAGCATTCGTCTTTTGAGCGATTTGGCGAACGAAAATCTTACCGTTGAATACGCCACGGCTTTTATCTGCAAGAATGCCTTTGTAAAGTTCATTTGATTCCGCATGCGGAATTGTATGGTCAACGTTGGTGTGATTGTCCACATGGGTTTTGCCGTTGAGCAAGTAGACACCATACATGTTGCCTACAGAATTGCTTCCCAATAGATTGAGCGTCAGGTTATTTCGAACCATGTCACCCGAAAGGGTGATTTGGGTAGAAGTAAACTGGGAATCTTTCTGGATATCCGTCACCAAGTTGCTCACCTCAATCACCTGGTTGTTCTCTTGTTGGAGACTATGGTAAGTTAGGTCAGCATTGATACCTCCTTTGATTTCCACCACCTTATTCACAAAGTAGGGGGCATCATCCATGGAGATATGGTAATCGATAAAGGTGGCTTTTGAAAAATCACCCGCTTCAATCCAAATCCGTGGGGAAATTACTTGTCCTCCTTTTGCTTGATGAAACTGCAGCAATAAAATCGGGGATTCGATGGATGCCTTTTTACCGATCGAAATATGAATCCCATCCACGAAAGTTGCCTGATTTAAGGCAGTGAATGGATCTTTAGCGGCATCAGCAATACTTCCTAAAGGAATATTTTCTTTCTCGGAAAGCGTGTTGATGGTAAGTCCTTCTGTTTTAGAAGATAGCTCAGGAAGAAAGTATCCGTTTGAAAAAACCAAAACTACGCCCTCAAAACCAGGGAAAACTGCGGATTTGACTTGTTCAGCACTGATAGTAACCTGTTCTGCAGGGGAGAATTCAGTGATACTGTTCTCCAGTTTCTTTGCTATTGGTGTGAATTTGTATTCTTCGGATTTAAGGGCAGGCAATCCTTGCGCATAGAAACTTTCTTTGCCCAATTGACGCAAAGAGGAAAAGCTAGCGGGTGCTGCTTCTAAAATACCGAAAACGAATTCAGGTTGGGTCAAGGTAGGCATGACTTTGGAGGTTGGGATCAAACTGTGGCTGTAGAATCAACTTCTTCCTTGATCCAATCGTAGCCTTTCTCTTCGAGTTCGAGGGCCAGCTCTTTCTTGCCTGACTTGACAATTCTTCCTTTGTATAGCACGTGTACAAAATCTGGAACGATGTAGTCGAGGAGCCGTTGGTAGTGCGTTACTACAATAGTTGCAGTCTTTTCGGATTTCAACTTATTAACCCCATTGGATACAATACGAAGTGCATCGATATCCAAACCAGAATCGGTTTCATCCAAAATGGAAAGTACAGGCTCAAGCATGGCCATTTGAAAGATCTCGTTTCGCTTTTTTTCTCCTCCGGAGAAACCCTCATTCAAGGAGCGACTCAACAATTTTTGATCAATCTCCACCAAGGCCATTTTCTCCTTCATCAGCGAAAGGAACTTGACCGCATCCAAAGGTTCTTGGCCTCTGTATTCTCTAACTTGATTGAGAGCGGTACGCAAGAAATTGGTAGTGGAGACTCCTGGGATTTCAATTGGATACTGAAATGCCAAAAACACACCTTCACGCGCACGGTCTTCGGGAGAGAGTTCAAGAAGTTCTTTTCCTTGAAAGATTACTTCTCCTTCAGTCACTTCATATTCTTCTCTTCCAGCAAGTACGGAGGCCAAAGTAGATTTCCCTGAGCCATTTGGGCCCATGATGGCATGTACTTCGCCTGCTTTTACTTCTAAGTTGATTCCTCTAAGGATAGGAGTGCCTTCAATAGAGGCATGTAGATTTTTAATAGATAGCATGAGCTAGTTTTTTCTAAGGTAAGCGTTTGATTATCGATTGGGTTAAACTACCGCGTAGCTTAGCCAACCGAACCCTCAAGGGTAAGTGCTAATAGTTTCTGAGCTTCCACCGCAAACTCCATTGGAAGCTGGTTTAGTACTTCTTTGGCGTAACCATTTACAATCAAGGCTACTGCATCTTCAGTGGCGATGCCGCGCTGGTTGCAATAGAAGATTTGATCCTCACCGATTTTAGAGGTAGTTGCCTCATGTTCTACTTTAGCAGAAGGGTTGGCAATGTCGATGTAAGGAAAGGTGTGTGCTCCACATTGGTTGCCCATCAACAGGGAGTCACATTGGGAGAAATTGCGTGCATTGTGTGCGCGCTTCATCACTTGAACCTGTCCTCTATAGGAGTTTTGAGATTTACCAGCAGAGATACCCTTGGATACAATTCTTGATTTGGTGTTTTTGCCGATGTGGATCATTTTAGTCCCTGTATCGGCTTGCTGGTAGT
>JACCDS011389463.1_pt1 | contig 28950 bp, 21 predicted proteins | sample 7446441 | NCBI WGS metagenome assembly JACCDS01 (sample SAMN15323445, study PRJNA562643) | freshwater metagenome | isolation source: river surface water | place: USA:Blue River Watershed | collected 2017-08-17 | reverse complement strand
TTCACTATTTTCTACATGGGAATCAATTTGGGTGCGTTTTTAGCTCCATTGGTTTGTGGATTCTTAGCTGAAGATTATTTTGCGGTAAAAAACCCAGATGGCTCTGTACTTAGTTATGGTTTTGGTTATGGTTTCTTAGCTGCGGGTATTGGTATGATTTTAGGACAATTACTGTTCAATACTCAAGCTAAAAGTATGTTAGGAGACTTGGGTATGGTTCCAGGGGCAAAACAGCAGAAAGCAACTCAAGCTTCAAATGAACCTTTAACGGCTGTTGAAAAAAGTCGTCTTAGCGTAATTGTAATCATGATGTTATTCAATATCTTCTTCTGGGCGGGTTTTGAACAAGCAGGAAGCTCAATTAGCTTGTATACAGATCGGTATATTAATAGAGATGTCACAATGTTTGGAATGATGGATCAAGCTTGGACCATTCCAACATCATGGTTCCAATCAGTTAATCCATTATTTATCGTATTATTAGGGCCTATTTTTACATTTTTGTGGACCAGATTAAGCGCAAAAGATAAAGAACCTAATTCCATTATTAAAATGGGATTAGGAATGATCCTTTTGGGAGTAGGTTTCTTTTTAATGATTGGTGCAGCTATGGAGCGTGGTGGTGAAAATGCAGACGCTACTGTTAAAGCGAACTTAATGTGGCTAGTCGGCACTTATTTGATACACACCATGGGTGAGTTATGTTTATCTCCAGTTGGATTAAGTTTGGTTACAAAATTAGCTCCAGTAAAATTGGGATCTTTAATGATGGGAGTGTGGTTCTTGAGTAGTTTCGTAGCTAACTTCCTTTCAGGCTACCTAGTTCAATTCTTTGGAAAATTAGGAGCTATGAACATTTTTGCTATGATTTCAGCAATTGTAATCGCATTGGGTTTAGTAGTGTTGTTCTTGAATAAACGCTTGTTAGGCATGATGCATGGAGTAAAATAATAATTTATCGCTTTTTTGCGATTGAATATACATTACTTTTAAAAGGCTGTTTCCAATTGAAGCAGCCTTTTTTTATTGAAATAACTTGTATTAATTATGTATTCAGAAGGAACTTAGATAGATTTGCCGTTATTCAAATTTGAATTTTATGAGCAAACAAAAGCATCCCAAAGCCTTAAACTATTTATTCTTCACCGAAATGTGGGAACGTTTTGGATATTATCTTATGATTGGGATTTTTACCCTATATCTGAAAGATGTAAAACAAGGTTTTTCAATGACCGAGGAAGAAGCTTCTGATTTATATGGAACCTTCATAGCCTTCGTATTTTTAACTCCATTTATCGGTGGATTATTGGCTGATCGTGTTTTAGGATATCGAAAATCAATTATCATTGGCGGAATATTGATGGGAATAGGATATACTCTTATGTCCGTTCATAGCCTAAGTATGCTATATCTTTCTATGACATTAATTGTTTTAGGAAATGGATTTTTCAAACCCAATATTTCAACCCTTTTGGGAAATGTATATAATGAAGAAAAGTATAAAGGACTCAAAGATGCTGGATACAATATTTTCTATATGGGTATCAATGTGGGTGCATTTATTTGTAATTTTTTCGGCGCTGTTCTTTATAATGTTATGGGATGGGGAGCTGCATTTGTAGCAGCCGGTATTGGCATGTTTATTGGGGTAATCATCTTTTTAATTGGTACTAAAAATTATAAACACGCAGATGTAATAAAACCTGCCAGTTCGAATGATATGTCTTTAGTTAGAATACTATCCATCATTCTGTTACCATCTGTTATTTTCGGATTAATTGGATTCAACTTACCCAGTCCGTTAATCGGTTCACACACAACCGATGCGTTTTTATTCGGTTGTATTCCTGTCGTATTTTTTTACATCAACTTATACATCCGTTCTCCCAAAGAAGAGAAGAGTCAGATTGGAGCAATGTTAACTATTTTCGCGGTGGTTGTCGCATTTTGGGCTGTATTCAAACAAAATGGTTCAACGCTCAATACTTGGGCGGATCGATACACAGATAGAGAAGTCCCTAAAGCAATGGTTTCCACTGTTAAATCCATAAAATTAGCGGAGGAGATCAAATTTGAAAAAGATTCAGTCGCTCTTTTGGATAGTAAATTCAGAGTAATTGAGAAGGGTAAAAAAGTGTATGATTATCCCAATTATTTTAAAAATACTGATTCTTCCTACAAAGCGTCGCTATCAGAGGGAGAAACCGTCTATGCCTTTAACACCAACTTATTCCAGTCAGTAAATCCATTTTGGGTTGTGTTATTAACTCCTTTAGTAGTTGCCTTTTTCACTTGGTTGAATTCAAGAGGAATTGTCGTTTCAACACCATCCAAAATAGCTTGGGGCTTGTTCATTTCGGCATTATCTTGCTTGGTTATGGTGGGCGCAGTTTACGCATCTCAAAACGGCATTATTAAATCCTCTCCTTGGTGGTTTATTTCGTCTTATGCTGTTATTACCATAGGTGAATTATTTTTAAGCCCTATGGGACTATCGCTCGTTTCAAAATTAAGTCCTGCACGATTAACTTCTTTAATGATGGGAGGTTGGTTTTTGGCTACCTCAATTGGAAATAAACTTTCAGGGGTATTAAGCTCCTTATGGGACACTTATGATAATAAAGCGAACTTCTTTTGGGTAAACACTATGTTACTTGGATTAGCGGCATTGGTATTATTTGCTATGTTAAAAAACTTAAATAAAACATTTAAGCAACACTCTTAAAGTATTTATATTAAACAGATTAATAACAAAAAAAACCTTAGCCAAGACTAAGGTTTTTTTTGTTATTAATGAATAAAAATGGTTTTTTTATTATTGAGCTAAAACCCGTTTAGCTTCTGACAATAAATGCTCTTTTTCTATGGGCACAACACCCAATTTTTCGCAAACCAAACCACCAGATAAATTACTCAATTCAGCAATAAGTTTCAAATCCAACTTGGACGCTAAGCACAAAGCTGCTACACTTACAACAGTATCTCCTGCACCCGAAACATCAGCAATATTCCGAATATGTGCGGGAACTGAAACCCATTCGTTGTTTGTTGCAATTACAACTCCTCGTTCTGATAGAGTAACCATGGTAATTTCATTGTTTAGCTGCTTTTGAAGAACATTAATTGCATTTTGGATATCCTCAATAGTGGATAAATCTGAACTCCAATTTAAACCCTCTTTGATTTCTTTCAAATTGGGCTTAAACAAAGTGACATTTTTATAATCCAAAAAGTTATTCTTTTTAGGATCTACAATAGTAGGAATGTTCAAACCATTGGCTAATTGAATCAATGAGGCGATGTTATTCGAGTGTAGCACTCCTTTGTTATAATCTTCAAAAATGATTACATCACAATTTTCTATTTCGCGAGTATAATTTTCTTGCAACAGATAGGAATCCAGTGAATCAATATCGGTTTTAACCTCGTGATCAAATCGCAACAACTGGTGATTATTGCCAATCACTCTTGTTTTGGTGGTAGTTTTTCTTTTGTCGCTCCTTAAAATGGCCTTTGAATACAATCCTTGAGCATCAAGCAAATTAAGTAAATCATCGCCTTCAACATCTTGACCAATAACTGAACAAAGAATGGGAATTCCCCCCATTGCCTTAATATTCAGCGCCACATTTCCAGCTCCTCCTAATCTTGAATCTAAGTGACTTACATCTACAACCGGAACAGGTGCTTCTGGAGAAACACGTTCGACTTTTCCAATCACATATTTATCGACCATTATATCGCCGACAATTACAACGCGTTTTCCGTTAAAATCTGAGAATATGGAATCTAAATTATCGAGATAGTTCATGAGATATAAATCAATGCAAATATAGACAGCAAACCTTCAAAAAACACACTTGAATTTATTTCAACTCCATTAATGCTTTAGCGATTCTCTTTACAGCTTCTTCAATTTGCTGTTCAGAAGCTGCATAGGAGAGTCGAATGCAATTCTTTGCACCAAATGCATCCCCCGAAACCAAAGCTACCCAAGCATTTTCAAGCAGATACATACAGAGATCATCTGCATCGTTAATAATCCCATTTGAATGCTTTTTCCCGATAAAAGCGGATACATCTGGAAAATGATAAAAGGCGCCTTCCGGATTATTGACTTTCAAGCCAGGTATTTGTGACAATTTTTCAGCCATTAAATTTTTACGGCTTTCAAATTGCTTTCTCATATTTTCAACCTCGGATTGATCACCGACTAACGCTTCAATACCAGCGGCTTGTGCAATAGAATTCGCTCCACTAGAAATTAATCCTTGGAATTTCTCACAAGCTTTGATCAACTTTTCAGGTCCCGCCATATAACCAATTCTCCAACCTGTCATTGCATATCCTTTAGCCAATCCATTTACCGTGGCAACTCGTTCCTTCATCGATGGAATACTTGCCAATGAGAATGACTTGGTATTGTAAACAATCTTTTCATAAATCTCATCAGATATAACAAAAACATGAGGATGACGTTCTAATACTTCCGCCCATGCTCTTATTTCCGTTTCATTCATTACAGAACCACTCGGATTACAAGGAGATGAGTATATAATTAATTTGGTTTTAGGAGTTATATATGACTCTAATATTTCAGCAGAAACTTTATAATTGGATTCGATGGTTGTGGGAATTTCGACACAAATCCCACCTGCATAATTCACCATAGAGGGATAGCTAACCCAAAATGGAGCAGGCAACAATACTTCGTCACCTGGATCAATTAATGCCATTACTGCGTTAAAGATACTTTGCTTAGCACCATTACTAACTATAATTTCATCGGTAGAATACGATATATTATTATCCTTCAATAATTTCTGTTGAATAGCTTTACGGAAATTAAGAGTACCTAAAACGGGTGTATAGTGGGTTTCACCGCGTTGCATCGCCTGAGTAGCAGAAAGGCAAATATTTTCAGGGGTATCAAAATCAGGTTCACCAATGCTTAGACTAATGATATCTTTTCCTTGTTCCTTGAGAGATCGAGCTAATTTTGTCATTGCCAAAGTCTGACTCTCTATTACGGTATCTATACGTTTGCTCAGTTTCATTATTCTGTAAAATGCAATTATAATACTTGCATTCAAAATAATCGGTTATTTTTGCTCAAATGCGCTTTCTTTTTGTTGCAAACCGAATGCCTTACCCTCCATTCCGTGGAGATAAGCTAAAAATATACCATTTAGCCAAAGAATTATCTAAGAAGCACGAACTTCATTTAATTACAATTGCTGAAACCGAAGAAGATATTACTTATGTTGATAACCTAAAACCATATTTTAAAAAAATCGATTACGTTTATCTACCTAAATCCCGTTCTATCCTCAATACAATAACCGGTTTATTCAATTCCATCCCTTATCAAGTAAACTATTTCAAATCAAGATCTTTTCAAAGTCTTTTGGACCAACAACTTGAAGCATTCGAATTTGATGCGATTCATGTTCAACATATTCGCATGTCTCAATTCTTATATAATAAACCGAATTTAAAAAACGTCATTCTAGACTTACCTGACGCTTTTAGTTTGTATTGGAAACGAAGAGCAAATAATTCAACTAATTATTTAAATAGGTTATTTGAAATTACTGAATATAATAGAGTTAAAAATTTTGAAATAAATTTTGTATCACGCTTCAATAAGGTATTAGTTTGTAGTCATGAGGATCAAATATATCTTCAAGAAATGGGATTAAAAACCGTCGATATCCTTGAAAATGGTGTGGATACAAATATGTTCAAACCTTCGGTTGATGCCTACATTCCTTTTAGGGTTTTATTTACAGGGAATATGGATTATGCACCAAACATAGATGCTGTGACCTATTTTGCTTCTGAGATATGGCCTAAAATCATCCAAAAAGTTCCAAATGCACAGTTTATTATCGCAGGACAACGACCTGTGCCCAAGGTATTGGCTTTAAAATCCGATTCCATACACGTAACCGGATTTATTCAAGATTTAACACAAGAGTACTCTAAAGCGCATATTGTGGTTTCTCCTTTGAGAATTGGCGCTGGTACTCAAAACAAAGTCTTGGAAGCATTATCAATGAACATACCAGTTGTCACCACTCATGTGGGATATAAAGGCTTGGGATTGGAACCGAATCAAGGAGCATTATTATCGACAAATGCCGATGAATTTGCTCAAAATGCAATCCGACTATTAAGTGATCCACAAATGCGTGATTCAATTGGGAAATCTGGCGGAGAGGTTATTCGCAATAGATTTAGTTGGAATGGAATTGCTCAGAAATTAGAAAACTACTTTTTACAAATTAATAACCAGAACTGATAGATATATGAAAAAGCGATACCTAATTTTCTTACCTATTATGGCTTTTGCTGTATTTCCAAAGGGAGTAAAAGCACAGAAAAAGAAGTCAAAAATTGAAACGGTGCAGACCGTTTCAACATCCTCCAAAAAAAGTAATACAGATTTTGAATCTGCTTTAAACAGTGTTGGCTTTAGAAAGATTGGACCTGCAAAAACCAGCGGAAGAATTGTGGATATTGCTGTAAATCCGAACAATCCTTCCATTTATTATATTGCTGCAGCCTATGGCGGAGTTTGGAAAACAGAAAATGGAGGTGTAACATTTCAACCTATTTTTGACCATTACAACACACAGAGTATTGGTTGTTTAACTATTGACCCAAATAATCCCAATATTATTTGGGTAGGAACGGGAGAAAACAATAACCAAAGAAGTGTGGGTTATGGAAATGGTATTTACAAATCAATAGACGGAGGAAAAACCTTTGAATGCATGGGACTTCAAAAATCCTTACACATTGGAATGATTTCTGTCAACCCGAAAAACTCCAATGAAATCTTAGTAGCTTCCTATGGTCCTGTTTGGAGTTCGGGTGGAGATCGCGGTATTTATCAAAGCTTAGATGGAGGAAAATCATGGAATCGCATTTTACATGTTTCTGATGAAACTGGTTTCAATGAAATCCATCGAGATCCATTTAATGACCAAATCTTATATGCTACGGCACATCAGAGGCGCAGACACGAATGGACCTATTTGGGTGGTGGACCCGAAAGTGCTTTGTATATTTCTTCCGATGCCGGAAAAACATGGAATAAGGCAAAAAATGGATTTCCTATTGGAGAATTAGGTAGAATTTCTGCCGTTTGTGGGAGAAATACACAAGGATTAATCTATGCAATTATTGAAGGGAATAAAGATCAAGGTGGAGTTTATATTTCTTCCGATTTTGGAGCTAGTTGGAAGAAAAATAATTCCTTCCAAACATCAGGCAATTACTATCAAGAAATTTTTATAGATCCTAAAAACGATAAAAGGTTATTTTTCATGGACACATATCTTCATGTTTCTGAAGATGGTGGAATTACTGTAAAACCTTTTCCGGAAGGACAAAAACACGTGGATAATCATGCAATTTGGATAGATCCGAAAGACCAGAATCACCTATTAGTGGGTTGCGATGGTGGATTGTATGAAACATTCAACAACGGAGGAAATTGGGACTTTAAGGAGAATATTTCAATCACACAGTTTTATCGCGTTTCAGTGGATAATTCACAACCATTTTACCATGTCTATGGAGGTACTCAAGATAATTTTTCATTGGGTGGACCATCAAGAAACAACACATCTAATGGGATCGGTAATGATGAATGGTTCGTTACTGTTGGCGGGGATGGATTTAAATCTCAAATTGATCCCAAAGATCCGAATATTGTTTATGCTCAATGGCAGTATGGTGGCTTGGTTCGATTTAATAAAAAATTGGGCGACAATGTGGATATTCGTCCAACGTCAAAAAACGATGAAAACGCTCCTAGGTGGAATTGGGATGCTCCGTTATTGATTTCAAAATACAATCATAAGAAATTATATTTTGCATCAAACAGAGTATATACTAGTTTAAATCAGGGTGATTCTTGGTCTGAAATTAGCAGTGATTTATCCAGAAATATAAATAGAAACGTAATTCCTGTAATGGGAAAACAATGGGGATTAGATGCTGTTGCAAAAAATCAAAGTACGAGTATATATGGAAACATCACATATTTGGTAGAAGGCAAGGAAAATCAACTGATTGCTGGAACTGATGATGGTAAATTGCACATTACTTTAAATGATGGTGCTACCTGGAGTGAAATAAATATTCCTTGGTCCACTTTAGGAATCAATTTATTCAACTTTAATTACATAGAAGGTACAACAGAAAATGGCAAGGTACTGAATGGTGAAATTTATCCATTAATTTCATCGATTGTATTTTCTGCTCATGAATCTGATGTATTCTATGTGGCATTTGACAATCACAGACAAGGCGACTTTAAGCCCCATATGTTCAAAGTGAATTTATCTAGTAAATTATGGACTCGAATTGGACAAGATTTACCGGATAATGGTGCAGTTAAAAGTTTATTTGAAGACCCAAAAGATGGGAATATAATTTTGGCAGGTACCGAATTTGGACTGTTCATTTCTATTAGTGGAGGCGATAATTTCATTCCTTGGATGAACGGGCTACCTCCAATAGCAATCAAGGATATCGCACATCAATCGGAAGAAGACGATATAGCAATTGCCACATTTGGTAGGGGTTTTTTAATTTGCGATAACTATGATTTGGTTCGACAGTTTGCAAAAAATGAAAACAAAAAAATTGTAGTAAATGGCAAGCATAAGTTGTTTATCCCTTATAATAAACTAGGACATTCTGGCAATGCCTATCAAGGTGATAGTCGATTTATGGGGGAGAATTTATCTGAACGGATTCAGCTACGTGTTAAAACTGGATTAAAATTCACTACTTTAAAGGATGAAAGAAAAAAATTAGAAAATGATAAAAACTCAAATAGAGTGATTTATCCATCCCAAGATCAAATTATTAAGGAGGAATTAGATGTTCCGAACAAGTTTTACATTAATATTTATCAGAATTCGAAATTTGTTGCAACTTTGAACGTTGCAAATCTTGAAAATTGGCAAACCATCGAATGGAATGGCAGGTATTCGATCCCTAATTATGATTTAAAGGAAAAAAGCACAACACAATGGGGTCCATTTGTTAGTCCTGGCAACTATGAAGTAAAGCTTTATTCTATGAATTATAATACATCCAAAATTGATGTATTGGATTCAACTGTTATAAATATTGAGTATTTAATAGATCCGTGGGAGGGTTTATCTTTATCTGAAACCGAAAGAAAATTACGTATAAATCAACGAAATTCAAATATTTACAAAGTTATTGAGGGGAAAATTGCTTTAAATTCTATCGAATCCAAAGTATCTGTTCTTGAAACAATTTGGAAAAATGGCTTATCGGAAACCATGGATCGTGCACCACAAAAGATGGCGGTATATTCTAAATGGAAGAATTTGAATGTTGATTTCAATGAAATCAAAACAGAGTTATACGGAAACACCATTTTGGCATCTCATGAATTTGAAACAAATAGAGGTATTTCTGGTGAAATCAATAATACCTTTTATGAATTCGGGGGAAGCTTTCAAGCACCAACAGAGAACCACATGATGTATTTCAATATTTCAATTGAAGCATTACGTAAAATCGAAAGTCGAATAAATTTACTAGAAACTCAGTTAAATCAACTTCAGGGTGAGTTGAAATAATCAATTGTATTGGGATCAAAATAAAAATGGCCGTCTTATTGACGGCCATTTTTATTGCTTATTTTATTTGAAGTTTATTTACAACAAGCTTTTTTGGCATCTTTTTTACCGATGAACTTTCCGTTTTCATCGTAGTTTGCCATACATTTTGCTTTTTCAGCAGGAGAACAACCTAGAGAATCGCATTTTGCAGCGCATTGCTCTTTCGTCATTGTTGCGCACTCTGACATATCGCATTTGCTGGAATCAGCACAATTCATTGCTTCTTCGCCATGACAATCACCTGAGGTTTGTTCCATTTTATCTTTACAACAAGCATCCATTCCAGCAGCTTTACCTGAATCGCCAGAAGCGATGTATGGTGCAATAATCAATGAAACGATTGAGGTCAATTTGATCAAAATGTTCATTGAAGGACCAGAAGTATCTTTAAATGGATCTCCAACGGTGTCACCTGTTACAGAAGCTTTATGTGGTTCAGATTTCTTGTAGTATGTTTCTCCGTCGATTAACACTCCTTTTTCAAATGATTTTTTTGCATTATCCCAAGCACCTCCAGCATTATTCTGGAAAATACCCATCAATACACCTGATACGGTAATACCTGCCAGCATACCGCCTAATACTTCAGGACCAAAAATAAATCCAACAATAATAGGAGAGATCAATGCAATTGCACCAGGCATAACCATTTCACGAATAGAAGCTTTAGTTGAAATTTCAACACATTTTTCATATTCAGGTTCTGCTTTGTATTCCATGATACCTGGGATTTCGCGGAACTGACGACGAACTTCTTTTACCATATCCATTGCAGCTCTACCTACAGCAGCGATTGCTAAAGCAGAGAAAATAAATGGAATCATGGCTCCAACAAATAAACCTGAAAGTACATCAGCTTTATAAATATCAATGCTTCCAATTCCAGCAACTCCAACAAACGCAGCAAATAAAGCTAATGATGTTAATGCAGCAGAAGCAATCGCAAAACCTTTACCCGTAGCAGCAGTGGTATTACCAACAGCATCTAGGATATCGGTTCTTCCACGCACTTCTTCTGGCAATTCACTCATTTCGGCGATACCACCTGCGTTATCTGCAATAGGACCGAAAGCATCAATGGCCAACTGCATTGCTGTTGTAGCCATCATACCTGCAGCTGCAATTGCTACACCATATAAACCAGCGAAGAAATGTGAAGTGTAAATACCTGCAGCTAATACCAAAATAGGTATAACAGTCGATTCCATACCGATACTCAAACCGCCAATGATATTTGTAGCGTGACCAGTTGCAGATTGCTGAACAATAGACATTACTGGACGCTTACCCATAGCCGTATAGAATTCGGTTACATAACTCATAATTGCACCTACCACTAAACCAACAATGATGGCATAGAATACATCCATAGAAGTAAAAGTAAAATCTCTTAAAACGATTGGACCTTCAGGCAACAACATTTTTACAGCAAAAAATGATGCAACTGCAGTTAATATCATACTGCTCCAGTTACCTAAATTTAATGCTTGCTGTACATTTCCTTGATCATTTTTAATTCTAACGAACCAGGTTCCTATAATTGAAAATACAATACCCATACCGGCAATAAGCATTGGCAATAGGATAGGAGAAAGACCTTGGTAGTTGTCTGTCAACTTAATTTCAGATCCCAAAACCATAGTAGCGAGTATTGTCGCAACATACGAACCAAATAAATCAGCACCCATACCAGCAACGTCACCTACGTTATCACCAACATTATCTGCAATAGTTGCAGGATTACGTGGATCGTCTTCAGGGATACCGGCTTCAACTTTACCAACTAAATCAGCTCCAACGTCAGCTGCTTTGGTGTAAATACCACCGCCAACACGTGCAAACAATGCAATTGACTCAGCACCTAAAGAAAAACCAGTTAAAACCTCAATGGCTCTTTGTAAACCATGTGGATCGGCAGGTTGATTGGTAACAAACATTTGGTAGAAAACGATAAATAATCCTCCCAAACCTAATACTGCAAGACCAGCAACACCTAAACCCATTACAGCACCACCATTGAAACTAACTTTCAATGCTTGTGCCAAACTGGTCTTAGCCGCTTGAGTTGTTCTTACGTTTGCTTTGGTTGCAATTCTCATACCGAAGTAACCAGCCAATGCAGAGAAAAATGCTCCAATCAAAAATGCTACTGCAATAATCCAATGAGAATGGATTTCTTTTCCATTTACTTCATGTACAGTGCCGCTGTAGGCAAGTAAAGCTGCCGCTATAACAGCAAAATAAGCTAATACTTTCCATTCAGCCTTTAAAAATGCCATTGCACCTGCTGCAATCTTTGAAGCAAGGTTTTGCATTTTTTCATCTCCGGCGTCTTGCTTAGAAACCCAAGCACTTTTAACCGCCATCACAATGAGTCCCACGATACCAAGCGCAGGAACCAGATAAACTATACTATTACTATTCATAGGTTCTGTTTCGAATTTAATTTCATCAAATAGGGCGCGAAAATAAACAAACTTTCATTTTCAACCACAATATTTTCAGTAAATTGATGATTTAATTTAGGATAATTTCCAAAATTGAAAATCCATTTTCAGATTGTAATTGTAAATAACACAATCCTTTTATGCTAGAATTCAATTCAAATATATATTCATTGCTATTTACCGATTTTACTTTTTCTAAATCTATAACTTCCAATAATTGCCCTTGAAGGTTAAATAGCTTTGCGGATTTAATAATTTGTTTTTGACTGAATTTCACTGAAAAATTCCCATTAGAGGGATTCGGCCATAATTCAGCGCTTAAAGCAAGATCTACAGCTGTATTCACATGTGCCAATTCACTTAAAGCTAACATACTATGATTGAAAAAAGTACCAGAACCCGTAGTTTCAAGTATTTCATTTCCAACTCCATAAATGTAGTTTCCAGTTTTAAAATTACAGTTATCAACTATAAAAGAATCTGTTGTCGATGAAGAACCACCGCACCCTTGGTTAATTAGCTCGTATTTATAATTCAACGTATCTATGCGATAAACATAATAAACACCCTTGTTTTTAGCGTGATTCCATGATAAACGCACATTACCGTTTGCCGATTGTGCCTTAACATTACTAACCATTTCAACAGGTTTCATAGGTAAGGTTGGATCACCCAACAATGCAATAAAAACACCTTTTGAAGATTGATTAAATGCACCATTGAAATAATCATCCTCATTATTTTGGGTCAATTTTGCAGCATATCCGATATGTTTCCCCAAAGCCATGTGGTGAAAATACCATTTGGGAATTCCACCCCATGCAGTCGCCAACGAACCTGAAGCCAAACTAGACCTCAATAAATTATTACTTACATCCCAATCGCCAAAATACGATCCAGCTAGTAAAGTAAAGGCATTTTTAAAATTACCTTTTGTTGATACAAAATTGGATGTGGTTCCTATACCATTGCAACTAGTAAAGCTCCCTGCTCCACAACCGTAACTCCAACGGTAACTTTCAGCATTTTGAGAAATAAAATAGTCTCTATTATTAAAAACCGAATCCAATCCCACAAAACAAGGGAAATTATGATATCCGGTAGATGCCAAGTTTAACGTAGTAAAATTATCATCAATCAGAGCTCTATCTACGAATTGTATCTTTCCTGATTTGAAATCATGTACACGATTTAAATATTGACGGGTTAACTCGATTTCATTATCTGCAAATGCAGGTAAGTTGGAAAAGTCAGCGCGACCAATTTCTAATTCCACATATCCTGGAACCACGGATTGATCAAATTTACCATCTTTGGGAATATTGTAAAGTCGAGAACTTTGACCCGTCTTGCATTCCACCATGTAATCTGTCCAAAAACCGGTAAAATCGCCATAATAAAGATCCGCTGGCCAAGCGCCTGTATGGTTCCCACTGCCTTCAACATGTCCATCTGGAGGCACCCGACTGCCGTTGGCAGAGAAATATCCAGAATAAGGCACGGGAACATGCCCCAGGATGAATAAGCTGCGAGGTTTGGGAGTAGAGTTATCGTAAATATTTTTAATTTTTTCTTTGACTTTCTCGGGGGATTCAGAAGCTTTCGAGATCATTTGTGTGACTTTCCAGCCGGATGCTATTAAATCCTTTTTGTACGCAGAAATTTCTGATTTTAGATTTTCATGAATCATACTATCAACTAACAAAATCAAATGGCCCTTTTTAAATTGGTTTTTGTACTTGTTTCCGACCCAGATATAACCTAAGGCCTGAGTTTGATTATTTAGACTTTTTGTAATCAAGTATTCTCTTTGATTTGTGTGATTATCGATTGTAAACTGGCTTTGAGTTCCAGACACAGTGGAAATAAGTTGAAATTGTCCTATACTGTCTTCTGCACCATTTCTGCTGTATATTAAATAGTTCCCAGTAAATGCAGGATCACCATTCCATTTCAAAACAATTTGATTGTTACCATTGGAAATCGCTTGAATCTGAACCACTTGATTCTTCGCGACTTGGGACATTGATTTCCGAGGAACCATCCCCAAAAACAATCCCAGAAACAAACACAGGGCTACGTAATTATTTTTCATAGTCAAAATTCAAATATAGTGGATATCGTATTGGAAATAAAAAACACGGAAATAATGTGTAAATCATGATGCTAGGTAAAAAGATTTCTTTTATTTTCGCGACGCGCAAAAATCATGAAAAAATATATCTCAGTATTAAGTTTGATTTTGTTGTTTGGTATTCAATACGTTCAAGCACAAAATAAACCAGCTACTACAGATCCTAAAAAGACTTCTGTACCTTCAAAAAACACCAAGGAGAATTTCCCTGAACCCAAAGAAATCGCTCCAGCTGTTCAAATTTACTTTAAAGTGAGCCAGTCAGAGATCGCACCTGCGGAAATGGCAAAGTTGACTTCTTTGGTAAAAAAACTAAAGGATATTCCTGAATATAGACTTGTATTAACGGGCCATACAGATTCAACTGGAAATGATGAGTTGAATATGGAATTATCTAAAGATCGTGTGGATGCGGTTTATGATGCACTAGCTGAAATGGAAATAAATGAGGATTTCATGATTCCTAAATATTTCGGACGTTCTAAACCAAGAACCAATGAAACTGACAAAGAAATGGCTGCAAGAAATCGTCGTGTTGAGATTACCATCATAGAAAAGCCAAAAGAAGCTCCAAAACCAGTTGTTCGAAATACTGAATGTGATGGAGACACAACTATTAACACAGGATCAGGCGTTTGGGTAACCTTAAATAAATGTGACTTCAAAAAATTAAATAAAACTGCTCCGGGTAAAGGGGTGAAAGTAACAAAAATTTCTGATCCGTTAGAAATTATCAAATCTGGACAACCTTTGGTTTTCAAAGGCAACGAAGGATTAGAATGGGTAGGAATTGTTAAATTCCAATTTGCCAAAGATTCTTGCTTGGAACATCCAGTTACTGTAACATTAGATCCTCAAGATTACGAAGGTTACAGAAGATCCAGAATGAAGGTATTGGTTAAAAATGAAAAAACAGGAAAATTGGATCGTTCTAAAGACAGATCTAAAACTCTTCGCAAGAAAACCATCAAAAAGGATGCTGTAAAATTTGAAGTATCGACTAAATGTCCAACTTCCATAGATCCAGAAGGTGCAATCTGCATTGCTGGTGCAACTGGCAAGAACAAAATGGCTGAGGTTGTTGACAAAACAGGTTCGGTTGATGAAGTTTATGTGATTCAAGAAAGTCCTGTTACTATTATACCCGCAGATAAATTCGGAAACAAATTTGTGGTGAAATACGCAAAACTAACTAACCCTTCGTTTGTTTTTAAATTATCAGATGGATCTTATACTCAAGCAATACCTACATCAGATGTTAAAAAAATGCGCAAAAAAGAGACAGATGGTAAGTTCTTGAGAAAAAAATATAAAATCAAAGGAAAACACTTAATCGAGTGATAAAATCCAAAAACAAAAAACAATAAATTAGAATTTATGCAATCATTAACCAATAGATCGGTACAAGTGGTCAATAAAAAAATGACCTTTTGGGAACGTATTTATCTTCCTGCAGTAATTGGAGGAATGATGATTACATTAAAGCATTTCTTTAAAAAGCACAACACCGTTTCCTATCCGGAAGTAAAGCGCCCAATGGCGTCAATATATCGTGGTCAACATGTGTTAAAAAGAGATGAGCAAGGCCGCGAAAATTGTACTGCCTGTGGTTTGTGCGCTGTATCTTGTCCTGCCGAAGCAATCACTATGATTGCAGCAGAAAGAAAAAAAGGAGAAGAGCATTTATATAAAGAAGAGAAATATGCAGCAATGTATGAAATAAATATGTTGAGATGCATTTTCTGTGGATTGTGCGAGGAAGCTTGTCCAAAAGAAGCTATTTTCCTTACAGATAGAATAGTTGACGCTGATTTTGGCAGAGGTGAATTTATTTACGGTAAAGACAAGTTAGTCGAACCAATTGATCAAAGAATTGACGTGACTAAACGTCAGGTGTGGGATTATTCAAAATAATAAGATGAGTTTATTTCAAAATTTACCCATTGCGTTTCTAATATTGTCGTTTATAACCATATTATGCGCATTGTATGTAGTAACTAGTAAAAATCCGGTTCATAGTGTATTGGCGTTAATTCTAACCTTTTTTAGTATTTCAGCCCATTATGTGCTTTTGAATGCGCAATTTTTAGCTATTGTTAATTTAATGGTTTACGCAGGAGCAATTATGGTTCTGTTTTTATTTGTTCTTATGTTACTGAATTTAAACAAAGAATCGGAACCTATTAAATCCAATCTGTGGGCAATTGCTGCTTCAATATCGGCAGGTTTATTATTAGTCGTTATTACTGCTTCTTTTCAAAAAGCCGGTTTGGCAGTTATGAAAGGAAGTGCTGAAGAAATAGGTTTGGTTAAAAATTTAGGAAAGGTGCTAATGACCGAATATTTAGTACCGTTTGAATTGTCTGGAATATTATTTATTGCTGCAATGGTCGGTGCGGTGTTGTTAGGTAAAAAAGAGAAAAACTCAGAGGAGTTAGTCAATTTGAATAATTGATATCATGTTAAGTATTTTTCAAAATTTAGACATTAGTCACTACATATATTTAAGCTGTGTGCTGTTTAGCATTGGTTTATTTGGAGTTTTATTCCGTCGTAATGCCATTGTATTATTAATGTGTATTGAACTGATGTTGAATGCAGTGAATTTATTGTTAGCTGCTTTTACAGAGTACATGGGCGATCCAAACGCAAACGGCCAAATGTTCGTATTTTTCATTATGGTAGTTGCAGCCGCAGAAGCAGCAGTTGGATTAGCAATTTTGGTAATGGTTTATCGCAACACGCGTAAAACCGATGTTAGTTTCCTAGATAGTTTAAAAGACTAATGAACCCAATAGCTATAATAATCGGACTTCCATTAATTGGATTTTTAATAAATGGATTATTTGGTAAGCAATTACCAAAAATGATTTCTGGATTGTTGGGTGTTTCAACAATTCTTATTGCTTTTATTCTAACGGCAACTCAATTGTCGAATTTCATTTCAACAGAGACGTATTCTTCAACATTAAAGCTATTTACATTCTTAAATGTTGACAATTTAGTCCTTGAAGCCAGTTTCAAATTAGATCGTTTATCCATCTGGATGACCATGATCATTACGGGAATTGGTACATTGATACATATTTATTCAATGGCATACATGTGGGAAGATGAGGGATTTCATAAGTTCTTTTCGTACTTGAATTTCTTCGTATTCAACATGTTACTTTTGGTTTTAGGTTCTAATTTCTTGATGTTGTTTTTCGGTTGGGAAGGTGTTGGACTTTGTTCATACTTACTTATCGGATTTTGGTATTCACGTCCCGAATACGGAAAAGCAGCGCGCAAAGCATTTGTAATGAATCGTATAGGTGATTTGGGTTTGTTGTTGGGGATGTTTTTAATTATCCACCAATTTGGAACTTTAGATTACGATGCGGTTATCCAAGGAATAGCTCAAGGTAAAACCAGTGGATCTATGTTAACAGCTATTAGTATGTTGCTATTTGTTGGAGCTATGGGAAAAAGTGCTCAGATACCTTTGTACACTTGGTTACCCGATGCAATGGCAGGTCCAACTCCAGTCTCTGCATTGATTCACGCGGCAACCATGGTAACTGCAGGAATTTACCTCATTGTAAGAACTCAAATTCTGTTTGAAATGGCTCCTTTTACGGGAGAATTCATATTCTGGATAGGCTTATGTACTTCAATATTGGCTGCATTAATAGGTTTAAAACAAAATGATATCAAAAAAGTACTTGCATATAGTACTGTAAGTCAATTAGGTTTCATGTTTGTGGCTTTAGGTTGTGGAGCATATACAACGGCAATGTTCCATTTAACCACACATGCATTTTTCAAAGCCTTATTGTTCTTGGGAGCTGGTAGTGTAATTCATGGAGTTCACCATGAACAAGATATCCGATTAATGGGAGGTTTGAAATCGAAAATGCCGTTGACTTACATCACGTTTTTAATTGGAACTTTAGCTATAACTGGATTTCCGTTATTAAGCGGTTTCTTCTCCAAAGATGAAATATTAACCCATGTATTTGAACACAACAAAATCGGATATGCATTAATGGTTTTCAGTGCTTTGTTAACTGGAATCTATATGTTCAGAATGTTCTTTGTTACTTTCCATGGGACATACAGAAATTCTCATTATTCTTTGGACAAAGTGCACGAGTCACCCTTGGGAATGACGTTGCCATTAATCATTTTAGCCTTTTTAAGTGTTATAGGAGGTGCATTAAATCTACCAGAATATTTAACCCATCAATCAGGCACTTTAGCCAATTGGTTAAAACCTATATTAACCATCGAAGAATCAAAACATGCAATTAGTCATAGTACGGAATACATATTAATTGGAATTGCTGTTTTGGTTTTTGTTATCGCGTTCTTTTTCACTCGTTCAAAATATGTATCCAAAAACCACGTTCCGAGCGAAGCGGAATCAACTGGAATTGCTGGTTATATGGAAAATAAATTTTATGTCGACGAGTTGTACAACACCGTTTTTGTAAAACCATTAGAAGGATTATCAGATATTCTTGGAAACTTCTTTGAAACCAAAGTCATTGCACCTTTAAGCTTTGGAATAAATTCAGTGTTAACGCGAATTGGTCGCTTGAACAAATTTGTACAAGATGGAAACATTGAAAAGTACCTATTGTTTATGGTGATTGGTATTGTAATATTAATTGGTATTAATTTATTTATTTAACAAATGGAATTCGTTTTAGGGCCAATTTTGGCCGCATTTATAGCACGATTAATGGGTAATAAACTTTCGGTTTATTTTGCTGGATTATTATCACTTACAGGAATTGTTATCCTATTAATTAATTATCCCGTTACACCCTTAATCAACTCAACACAAGGATGGAAAACCATTCAAGATTATCAATGGTTGGATTCAACCATTCATTTCACTTTTGGAATGGATGGCTTAACTTGGATTATATTACTATTGACCAATGGTTTGATGCCTTTCATCATTTTTTCAATGAATTCAAACCACTCAAACCGTTTACAAATAACAATGCTCGCATTGTTAATGCAGGCTGGTTTGAATGGAGTTTTCTTGTCGAAAGACGGTTTGAGTTTTTACATTTTCTGGGAATTAGCCTTAATCCCAATTTACTTCATTACATTGCTTTATTCTGAATCGGGTAAAGATAACTTCAAGCATACCATTCGTTTCTTTATATATACATTCTTTGGTTCATTGGGGATGCTATTCTCATTGATCTATTTGAATTCGCTAACCGAAACTGGAAGTTTTGCTTACGAAGAATTGCTTAAATTAAACTTGACCTACAATCAATCAATTTGGGTAAGTCTTGGATTTTTACTTGCCTTTGCGGTAAAAATTCCTTTGTTCCCATTTCATGGTTGGCAGGCTAATACATATACATTTGCTCCTGCGGCAGGAACCATGCTTTTAAGTGGTATCATGTTAAAAATGGGACTTTACGGAGTATTGCGCTGGTTTTTACCCATGTGTGGTGAAACCTTGTACGTATTTCAACCATATCTGATTACTTTAAGCGTAATTGGAATCGTTTATGGTGGAATTATTGCTATCCGTCAAAACGACATGAAGCGACTTGTTGCATACAGTTCTTTGTCGCACGTTGGATTAATTGCTGCTGGATTTTTCACTTTAACAAGTACCGGATTTTCTGGTGGTGTTCTACAAATGTTAGTGCACGGAATAAATGTTGTGGGGCTATTTTATTCAATTGAAATCATCCAACAACTTTCAGGAAGAAACTTAAATAATTTGGGTGGACTAGCGAAAAAGTATCCAGTATTTGCAGTAGTTTTCTTCTTATTTGTTATTGGGACGGCTGCGGCGCCATTGTCTAATGGTTTCCCTGGAGAGTTTATGCTTTTGAAATCTGTATTTAGCTACAATAGTGTTTCGGGAGTTTTTGCTGGTTTGACTATCATTTTATGTGCTGTTTACATGTTAAGAATGTATCAATTCTCTATGTTAGGAGTGGACAAAGGTCAAGCAGAGCAAAAAATTGAAATAAATCAATGGTTACCACTAGCCATATTATCCATTTTTGTCATCGTATTGGGTATTTTTCCTCAGTATTTCATTGATATTGTAAAACCATCTTTAGATCAAATATTATTGGAAATTTCCAATGCGAAAGGAGTGTTGTCATGATAGCATTATTAGTTACATTTTTAACCGCAGTTTTTATATTATTTGCTGGAATTAACAAACAAGAATCCCAGTTTAAAAATATTACGTTTATTCTTCTGCTTTTCGGGGGATGTTTGGCTCTGATTGAATCACAAGGATTAATCAATCTAAATCCATTTTTTGGAAAAATCTTATCTGGGTACTTAGGCAAAGAACCCATGCTAGAATATACATTATTTAGAATGATGTCAGTTGCTATCATTACGTTTATAGCAGCATTCATCATTGCAATTATGCCAACAACCAACCGTAAAGGTTCGGATGTATTAGCATTGATGTTATTTTCGCTTTGTGGTGCACAAATCATGATTGGATCCAACCATTTAGTGATGTTGTTCCTTGGAATTGAAATTCTTTCGATCCCTTTGTATGTATTGGCTGGAAGTGATAAAGAAAACCTATTTTCCAATGAATCTGCATTGAAATACTTCATTATGGGCTCTTTCTCAACGGCAATATTACTATTAGGGTCTGCATTTATTTATGGAGGAACTGGAACGTTTTATTTTTCTGATATCAATGTAAAGTTATCTTTCGCAGCTCATTTCGGTGAATTCCCGATTTTAATCAAGTTGGGACTTGTTTTAACCTTGGTTGGATTGCTTTTCAAAATTTCGGCTGTACCATTCCATTTTTGGAGTCCTGATGTTTACGAAGGTGCACCGAATAGAGTAGCATCATTCATGGCGATTATCGTTAAAATTGCTGGTTTCATCGCTTTATCACAATTTATTCAAAACTTCTCTTGGATGCAAGGTTGGTACAATCAGTTCTTAATTCCAATTGCAGTAATTACCATTTTAGCTGGAAATATTATTGCATTAGTTCAAAAATCAGTTAAGAGAACTCTAGCTTATTCAAGTATATCACATGCAGGTTATCTATTGATGTTTGTAATAGCACCGTTCGGATCTGCAAGTATGTGGATTGTAGGTACTTATGCCTTAGCATACGGATTAGGAACGGCTTTGTTGTTTTATTTTATGGATAAATATTCCTCTTTATCTAATAGTACTGAAACTTCTAAGGGATTTGATATTTTCAACGGGTTATTCTACAAAAATAAATGGGATGCAATTGTAATGACAGTTGCTGTATTATCCGTTGCTGGTGTTCCTTCAACTGTAGGTTTCGTTGCTAAATTTCATCTGTTTAGACATGCAATGAGTGGTTCGCCTTACTTAGTTCTTTTCGCATTAATTGGATCAGCAATAAGCATTGCCTATTATTTTAAACCATTTAAGCATATTTATTCAACTGAATTCTCTGAAATGAAATCAACTCCGATGTCTGTCAATTGGATAAGTGTATTTATGGCGGTTTTGATTGTGCTATTAGGATTTATGCCTATGTTTTTAACCCATGGATTATTGCAATAATCAACAAGTAAAAGTTTTCATTATTTAAAAAATGCATGATTTGGAGACGTAATTTCAAATCAACATACAAAAAAGGCTGTTCATTAATAGAACAGCCTTTTTTTATTTATTGTCCCGCTCTTAAATAAGCGAACTTCAAATAATTTTGGATTCAGATTTTAATTTCTTAAAAACTATCCGTCTCAAATAATAAATACGAATGGATGCTAAAATCTAAAACCAATTCGGTAAACGATTGGTCCAAATGGGCTGGTGAGATATGAATCTGGATTCAAAGCAAATCCAATTAATCCATAACTACCCATATCTTCTTCATAATTGTAACCAATTCCAATGATGGGAATGCCGAAATTACTTCGGGTTCTGGGACTCAAATCGGTCAATGAGTTTTGATAACGATATTCAGCATGCAAGAATAAACTATTGACTGATACACGTGCAAATGCAAAGCAACCAACATTAATGGTTGCGAATGATTCATTTGAAAAACTTGAATTAGAACGAGAATACAATGCGGCATAACCACCACCTGCAAGGTAAATTCTTTCGTTTATATGGATTCCCGTATATGGGGCAAATTCTATTTGAAAAGTACTTCCACTTCCAAAAATCGTAAAGTCCAATCCTTTAAATTCAATATCTGAATATCGAATAGCTTGAATTTCCTCTGCATCCAAAGTATCTGAATTGACTTTCGGAGCATATTTGATTTGTCTTCGATTGGAATCAAGTCCTTCATATTGCGCCAAAACGTTGATTGGCATAATCGTCATAATAAAGGGTATTAAAAATTGGTAAAGTTTGAAATATTCCGTTCTCATTTCTTGTATAGACGCAATTATACACGTAAAATTGTAGTACTTTATGAGTAACACTAAAAAGATTCACAATTTTTCGGCAGGACCTTCAATTTTATCGGAGTACGCCGTTGAAAAGAGCATTGAAGATCTAAAAAATTTCGCCGGCACAGGCTTAAACATTTTAGAGATTTCTCACAGAAGTAAACAATTCGAAGCTGTAATGGATGATGCAGCAAGATTGGTTAAAGAGATCTTGGGTATTGGAGATGATTATGATGTGATCTTTTTACAAGGTGGAGCATCTACACAGTTTTACCAAGTTCCTATGAATTTCCTTAGAAATAAAGCTGTTTACACCAATACAGGTGTTTGGGCAACTAAAGCGATTCAGGAAGCAAACGCATACGGTGAAGTAAAAGTTGCTGCAAGTAGTAAGGATGCTAATTTCAATTTCATTCCAACTGAATTCGAAATTGATGCAGATGCCGATTACTTCCATTGCACATCTAATAATACTATTTATGGAACACAAATGGCAGATTTCCCCAAAACATCAGTTCCGATGTTTTGTGATATGTCATCCGATATTTTTTCAAGAAAATTTGACGCGAACCAATTTGATTTAATTTATGCAGGTGCTCAAAAAAACATGGGCCCAGCAGGTGTTACGTTGGTAATCATTAAAAAAGAACTATACTCTAAGGTGGCTGAACGACATATTCCAACTATGTTGCAATATAAAGTGCACGCAGAAAATGGTAGCATGTACAATACACCGCCTGTTTTCCCAATATTAGTGTCAAAATACAACCTTGAATGGGTAAAAATGAATGGTGGTTTAGAGGGAATGGAAGCTAGAAATAATGCAAAAGCAGAATTACTTTATAATGCCATCGATTCTAGTCCATATTTTAAAGGAACTGCTGCCATAGATTCTAGAAGTCGAATGAATGTATGTTTTGTATTTAACGATGAATACAAACATTTAGAAGAAAAATTCGAATCTGCCTGCAAAGATGCTGGGATTTCTGGAATTAAAGGGCACAGAAGTGTAGGAGGCTATCGTGCTTCTTTGTACAATGCTTTACCTATTGAAAGTGTTGCTGCTTTAGTTGAAGTAATGAATAATTTTAATAACTAATGAGAATTCTAGCAAACGACGGAATTGACAAGGTTGGTAAAGAATTGCTTGAAAGCGCTGGTTTTGAAGTAATTACGGACAAAATATCCCAAGATCAACTACAAGATCAAATAATAAATTACGATGTTTTAATTGTACGTAGTGCTACTAAAGTTACTGCTGACATTATCAAAGCGAGTAATTTAAAATTAATTGGTAGAGCAGGTGTGGGATTGGATAATATCGATCTAAAACAAGCCGGATTATCTGGAATTCCCGTGGTGAATACGCCCAATGCTTCATCTCGTTCAGTGGCTGAATTGGTTTTTGCTCATTTATTTTCTTTAGCCCGTTTTCTGTATGAGTCTAATCGTATCATGCCTGAGAATGGACAATCAGAATTTAAGAACTTGAAAAACAAAGCCTCAGATGGATTTGAACTTCAAGGTAAAAAAATGGGTATAATTGGATTTGGCCGTATCGGACAAGAGGTAGCAAAAATGGCTATTGGTTTGGGTATGGAAGTTTTGGTTTACGATTACAAGATGCGTTCTTTTGATTTAACAATTGAATTGAATCCTTTGTATAAAAAACACAATTTTCAAATCACATTAAAAGGTCAAGATTTAGCAACAACATTAAGTCAAAGCGATATAGTAACCATTCATACTCCTGGTAGTGAAGAGGTTATTGGTGAAAATGAAATCGCACAAATGAAAGATAAGTCTATTCTGATCAATTGTGCTAGAGGAGGAGTTGTTAATGAAGACGCTTTGGCTAACTCAGTGAATCAAGGAAAAATAGCCTTCGCTGGAGTAGATGTATTTGTAAACGAACCACCTACCAACGATACCATCTTGAAATTACCTAATACTTCATTATCCGCTCATATTGGTGCTTCTACTAAAGAGGCGCAATTGAGAGTGGGAATTGAACTTGCAGAGCGTGTAATACAGCATTTGAAAAAATAATTAGGTGGGTTTGTGGTAAAAGTTTATCCTTTCAAAGCCTTTGTTCCAAGCCAAAAAATGGCGGACAAAGTAGTAACACTAGGTTCTGGTAAAGTCCCAGAAGCTGCACTTAGAGAAAAAGCAATCAATAATGAATTTAGTTACATTCGCGTAGTTAAACCACAATATTTAATACCTGAAATTGAACAAGGATCTGAATTGTTTTATCAATCTAGTTTAGCCAATTTGGGGATATTGTTCTCGAATCATTGCTTAGAAGTTTTTGAAAATGGAATATACTTTTACAAGCAAATTCATCATTCTGGAAAAATACTCAGCGGGTGGATCGTGGGAATTGATGCCGACGATTACCAAAATGGTAAAATCAAAAAGCACGAAAATACCATTAAAGCCAAAGAGGGACGATTGGTAGAGCATATTCGTCAACTTAAATCAATGGCTGAACCTGTACTTTTAAGTCAAAATCTTCCCGCTGATATTTTAGATTTATCAGAAAAAATACAACTTACCAATCCTTTATTTTCAGTAATGGATGAATATCAAAATGCACATTCACTTTGGTATATATCTGATCCTGAGTTGATTGAAAGAATTCAAAACGATTTTAAAGAAATTGATTCATTGTATATTGCCGATGGACATCATCGTGTTGCGGCTTCATCCACATTTATTTTAGATGAATTCGGTCATAATTCTGGCAAAGGTTTTATGGCTCTAATAATGAATGATGAGGATTTGTTGATCAAACCATTTTATCGTTTAGTAAAATATACTCAACCGTTAAATCTAGAAGCATTTTTAAAAGTCGCAGGTTACGAATTCCATTCAACTGAAGAAATTAAGTCCTACGAAGATTTAAAAGACCATCAAGTACTTGTTTTTTCTGAAAATGAATCTTGGTTAATACAACTTGCTAAACCTGATTCAGAGTTGAATGCAGTTGAAAAATTGGATGTTTCTGTTGTGGAAAGAGATATTTTTAGTCCTGTTTTTGGAATTGAAAACACTGCTCAAGATAATCGCATGTCGTTTATGCGAGGTGATACATCTATTGAATCCGTAAAAGAACAAATAAAAGAGGGGAAATTTCAATTTGCATTCTTGTTCAAATCAAACTCAATGCAAGAAATAAAAGATGTTGCTGATCAAGGATTAATTATGCCTCCCAAGTCCACTTTTGTCGAACCCAAGCTTTTAACAGGAATGGTAATTGAAGATTACAACCACTAAGCTCTATTTACTTAATCAAATGCTGCAAAAAGCGTTAAAAGCTATTTAGCGCATTATCATGGTTTATTCAAAGACTACAATTATTTAACTAATTAAAACAAGGAGAGTTGTTTTTTCTCTGGTGCTAGTTTGAATACTTTTTGAACTAACAGGCTTAAATTCAATAGCCTATCTTTGTTCACAGAGTAAATAGAACTTGTTTTGTATAGTTTCAAGTCGATATAATTATCTTCTTTTAACTTTTGCAAATGACCTGAAACCGTACTTTGTGAATAGGGTAGCTTATCGACAATTTGTTGGCATGTGGATGGACCATTTTCCATTAAAAACAACAAAACAGTTATGCGTGCAGGATGACCGATTGCTTTCGATAAATCAGCCAATTCATTTACAGATTCTTCAAAATTCTTTTTGTTTTTCATTGTTTATCGGAAAATACAAATATAACAAATCCACTTTGTATTTTAAATAAGAACATGTATAAATTCAGCTATTTATTTCGCTTGTGTTTCCAGCGACGGTGACTCCATAACCAGATCTCAGGTTGTTCCAAAATTTCTGATTCTGTGTACTTTATGATTTGATTCATTATAGAATTTGCCTTCCAAGTATTATTTGTAGATAAATGCTCGAATTCTAAATTCGTTGGTTTAGAATTAAAATTTTCCCAATCAACAATTAACTCAGGTATTAATGTGTATTGATGGCGTTTTGTTTTTTTACTTTTTAAATAAATAACTGGTAATTGATATCGCTCAGCAATTTTGGCTGGACCATTTAAAAAAGCGGTTTCCTGATTCAAAAAGGTATCCCAATGCACGTTGTTTATGTTTCCGGGATTTTGATCACCCACCATTGCCAGAAAGTAGGACTTTTCTGCATTTTGAGAAACCATTCTCAGAGTTTCATTCATAGAAATAGGATGAGCTCCATACTTTGAACGCATTTTGTAGAAAAAGGAATTAAAACCAGCGTTACTCAATGGCTTATATACCACATAAAAGGGCATTTGGGTGTAGTAAGATGCTGCTAAACACGACCATTCCCAGTTTCCACTATGACTTAAAATTACAAGTGCTGACTTACCATTTTGAAAAAAATCGTCAAGTAATTCTTTATTTTCAAGATAAACCCGGTTTGAAATCTGTTTTTTTGTTAAACTAAATCCTTTTATTGTTTCAAGCATCAAATCAGATAAATGTCTGTAATAACCTTCTTCAATCTTTTTCAAATCCTTTGCGGTGTGATTGGGGAAAGATCTTTTTAAATTCTCTTGAACCACTTTTAACCGATATTTTAAAACACGGTAAAGTATAACATAAACAATTGAACTAATTGCATTTATAATGATCCAAGGCAGCTTAGATATCCCCCAAAACCATGGAAAAACGAACCATTGAAATGATTTTTTATTTTGAGGGATATTGGGCTGATACAATTTATTCAATTATTAGGGGGTTGTTTTCAAAACAATTGCGTTGGTCCATTTGATTTTAATGGATCATGTTGTATAGTTTTGATAATTTACTAAAATACAATTGATTTTTACTAATCCAAATAATTAAAACTCTCTGTAGGATCAATAGATTGAAGCGACTTCAAAATCAGTTGAATACAACCTTCAATGTCGTTTTTATGTGTCATCTCCACTGTAGTATGCATGTATTTCAACGGAAGTGAAATCAAACAAGATGCGACACCGGTAGATGAATAAGCAAAGCTATCGGTATCTGTTCCTGTTGAGCGACTTACTGCGTTACGTTGAAAAGCGATTTCATTCTTTTTGGCCACTGAAATTACCTTTTGCAACAATTTATTCTGCACCGCAGGTCCGTAAGCAAGAACAGGTCCATTTCCACATTTACATTCACCTTGTTGTTTTTTGTTGTACAAGGGTGAAAATGTATCGTGTGTAACATCAGTAACAATTGCTAAATCAGGATTGATTCTTCGGGATATCATTTCTGCACCTCGAAGTCCAATTTCTTCTTGAACGCTATTCACGATATACAAACTAAAAGGTAAATCAATTTCTTGTTCCTTGATATGACGCGCTACTTCAGCAATCATAAATCCACCGATGCGGTTATCTAAAGCTCTTCCGATTAGGAAATTATCGTTTAACCATTCACTACCTGCTTCAAAAACAGCAACAGCACCAATATGGATGCCCAATTCTTCTACTTCTTGTTTACTCTTACATCCCACATCAATAAAAATATTTTCTTGCTTGATTTCTGGATTTTTGTCAACACGAACATGAATAGCTGGCCATCCAAAAATTCCTTTTACGATATTTCCATTTTCGCAATGAATGTTGCATCGCATCGAAGGAGCAATTTGAAAATCACTACCGCCATTACGTATAACATAAATATAACCATCATCGGTAATGTAATTGACAAACCAGCTGATTTCATCGGCATGAGCTTCAATCACCACTTTGAAGTCTTTTCCGGGATTAACAACTCCAACGGCGGTTCCATACACATCTACAAATTGTTCGTGTATATAAGGCTTAAGGTAATTCAACCAGATTTTCTGTCCACTATGCTCAAAACCCGTAGGAGAGACGTTGTCGAGATATTGATGTAAAAACTCTTTTGATTTTATTCGCATATTGCGAAATTACCAAAATGTTCGATGAAATTCTCAATTCTTTTTTTGATAAAACTGTTGGAATTTTTTTGGGGTTTTACCTTCAAAATGTTTGAATAACTGTATGAAATGATTGATATTCTGGTATCCCAAAAAGAAAGCAACCTCACTTACTGTTAAATCAGAATTCAATAACTTTTCTTTGGCAAACTTAATTTTCTGAATTTGAATGTACTCATTGGGTGTAATTCCCATGCATTCTTTAAATTTCCTGAAAAAATTTGGACGACTCATGCATGCTTTTTCTGCAAGTGTTGCAATGTCCAATTTGTCATGGATATTCTCTTTAATAAATGCAATGACGTGAGCAAATCTATTTTTATTTGAATCAAATATACTTTGATATTCAAGCAATGCTCTAG
>JACCDS010085725.1_pt1 | contig 28955 bp, 13 predicted proteins | sample 7446441 | NCBI WGS metagenome assembly JACCDS01 (sample SAMN15323445, study PRJNA562643) | freshwater metagenome | isolation source: river surface water | place: USA:Blue River Watershed | collected 2017-08-17 | reverse complement strand
CTGCAGCAAATTCTAAAGTATTAGTTTTAAATAGTTCAGGATCAATAAGTGGAATTACTTCATTATCTGCAACAAATTTAACTGGCACATTAACATCTGGTCCACAAACAGGAATTACTTCAGTTGGTACATTATCTAGTTTAAGTGTAAGTGGATCAACTTCAATCACAAATACAACTGATGCATCGAGTTATACCGCGGGAGGAGCATTAACAGTTAGCGGTGGATTAGCCATTGCTAAAAATGTATATATTGGTTCTAGTCTTACAATTGGAGGAAATTTATTTGTTAATGGCACATCTACAGTTGTTAATTCAACTTCTATTTCAATTCAAGACAATACATTGATTTTGAATTCATCACCTTCTGGATCAAATGATTCTGGTATATTAATCAATAGATATCAAACAGCAAATGATACTTCAGCTGGTACGGTAATAACCGATGCTCCATATTTAACAACCACTGTCAATTCTGCTACATCAACTACTGTAACACTGACTGCTGGCAGCTCAGTAGATAATTATTATAATAATTGGTGGATCAAGGCAGGGACGCAAATTCGCCAAGTTCAATCATATGTAGGATCAACCAAAACAATTACATTAGTAACGGCATTTACTCTTACACCATCTATTGGATCTACAATAGGTTTGTATAATAGATCTTACGTATCATTTGTTTGGAATGAAGCAAATAAATATTTGTATGCAGCATATACAGCTAATGATTCTTCTTCTACACTAACCATTCTAGAAGATGTAGATCTGCGAGCGGGAACTATTTATACTAGCGGTAAAGTAATTACATCTGATAATACAGATTCTAGTTCAATATCTACAGGATCAATTATTACAAGTGGTGGAATTGGAGTTACAAAAACATTACATGTTGGTACTGGTATTTATGGTACCATTCAAACTGCTTCACAACCAAATATCACATCATTAGGAACTCTTGGATCTCTAACAGTGACAAATGGTATCACCGCATCCACATTAACTGGTACCCTTCAAACTGCAACACAAACAAATATTACTTCAGTGGGTACATTGACATCACTTGCAATTTCTTCCAATAGCGCAAATGCTTTGACACTAACTAATTCATCAGCAAGTGGAATTGCAAATTTGAAATTAATAAGCGATACTTATTCCTTAGAATTTGGAGTAAGAGGAACTACTGCTGGAACAAATCCATCTACAGCATATTTATATTACAATGGAGCATATCAGATGCTTATGGATACATCAGGAAATATTGCAATTGGAACTAGTACTTTTGGTTATAAATTAAATGTGAATGGATCAATCAATGCAACTAGTTTTAATGTTGGAGGAGCTACATTAGCGACTACATTAATTTCAGGGTCTATAACAGCCGGTACTGCATCGCCAGGAAAAGTATTATCAGTTGATTCTTCAAGTAATGTTAGCGGAATTGGAACCTTAACGGCTACTACTTTAGTTGGTACTATACAAACAGCTTCTCAGCCGAATATTACATCTCTAGGTTCATTAACTTCATTGACCGTTGGTAGTTCTACAGTAAGTGGAACAGAAATTGGTTATTTATCTGGCGTGACAGCCGGGGCCGCATCTGCATCAAAAGCTTTAGTGATTGACTCTAACAAGGATATTACTGGTATACGTAAAATTAGTGTATCTGGTACATCAAATGGAATTTCATTATCTAATTCTTCTACTTCAATAAATACAAATATTATCTTTAATTCTGATACATATTCTGCTGAAATTGGTACAATTGGAAGTACAGCAATTACTAATCCTAATACATTTTATATCTACTACAATGGAGCATATCGTTTATTGAGCAATTCTTCTGGAGAATTTTCACTTGGAACAAATAATTTTGGTTATCGTTTAAATATTAATGGTTCCTTAAATGCCACAAATTATTATCTAAATGGGGCATTATTGGAGATGTCATCGGTTGCTTATACATCTGGACTAACCCCTGGTACTGCATCAGCCTCAAAAGCTTTAGTTGTTGACACAAGTACCAATATCACAGGGATTAATTCTATTGGTACAACAACTATAACAATTGGATCAACAACACTAAGCGGAACTCAAGCGGGATACTTAACAAGTATCACACCTGGTACTGCGGCAAATAGCAAAGCTTTAGTTTTGGATTCTAGTGGAAATATTTCTGGAATCAATTCATTAAGTACAACAAGTTTAATTGTAAATGGAAATGATGTATCATCTTCGATTTCATCATCTGCATATATCACTAGTGTTACCCCCGGAACAGCTACTGCATCAAAAGCACTTATTGTAGATTCCAGTAAAAATATTGCTGGTATTAATTCATTAGGTACAACAACATTGGTTCTTGGAGGCACATCATTAACATCTACAGAAGCATCATATTTATCAGGTATTACAGCTGGCACAGCTGCAAATAGCAAAGCGCTTATATTGAATAGCTCTGGCACAATTAGCGGAATTTCATCATTAGGTACAACAACATTAGTTCTTGGTGGTACATCACTTGGTTCCACAGAAGCTGGATATTTATCTTCCATCACAGCCGGTACTGCTGCTAATAGTAAAGCATTAATATTGAATAGTTCTGGCACAATTAGTGGAATTTCATCATTAGGAACAACAACATTAGTTCTTGGTGGTACATCACTTGGTTCTTCAGAAGCTGGATATTTATCTTCTATCACAGCCGGTACAGTATCCGCATCAAAAGCAGTAGTCGTTGATTCAAATAAATACATTGCTGGATTCCAAGGTATTGGAATTCAAAATGGAACTGCAACATCAACAATTATGATTAATGCTTTAGATAATAGTATGATATTGGGTGATTTAAGATATTTGCGATTTGGTAGAAGTGGAAACGATAGAGAATCCGCTGAATTATCATTTTACTATGATACAACAGTAGCAAACTGCGCTTTCAATATTGGATTTCCTACAGTTGGTAGAAGAATGACAATACTTGCAGGAGGTAATGTGGGTATTGGAACTACTTCTCCTGGTTATAAATTAGATGTAAATGGATCTATAAATGCAACTAGTTATTATCTCAGCGGTAGTGCATTGGATTTTAGCGGATTGCCATATGTTACGGGAATAACCGCTGGTACGGCTACAAATAGTAAAGCACTTGTGTTGGATAATTCTGGAGCAATCAGTGGAATTACATCTCTAAATACAACAACATTAGTTCTTGGAAGTACATCACTTGGCTCCACAGAAGCGGGATATTTATCTTCAATCACAGCTGGAACAGCCTCTGCAAGTAAAGCTCTTGTTGTGGATGCAAATAAGGATATTACTGGTATTAGAAAAATATCTTGTTCAGGAAGTACAAATGGATTAACTTTGACAAATACTGCAACCACATCAAACGCAAGTTTAACATTAGTTTCTGATACATATTCTGCTCAAATTGGAGTTACTGGTTCGGCAGCATCAACTTCTAATGTTTTCTTTATTTCATATAATGCTGCATCTAGATTACTTATTGATTCAACCGGCGCGGTATCTATTGGAACAAGCACATTCGGTTATAAATTAAATGTAAACGGATCTATCAATGCTACAAGTTATTATTTAAGTGGAAGTGCATTAGATTTCAGTGGTCTCTCATATATCACTGGAATAACGGCTGGTACTGCTGCTAATAGTAAAGCTCTCGTATTAGATGGCTCTGGAACAATTAGCGGCATTACATCTTTGAGTGCTACTACAGTTGTTATTAATGGTTCATCCATTAGTTCAGAAGCGGCATTTATTGCTGGCGTAACAGCAGGCACTGCTGCTAATAGTAAAGCTCTTGTATTGAATAGTTCTGGAGCAATCAGTGGTATTACTTCTTTAGGAACAACCACGCTTGTTCTTGGAGGAACATCACTTGGGGCTACCGAAGCAGGTTACTTATCATCTAATACTGCAGGTACTGCTGTGGCAAGTAAAGCAGTTGTTTTAGATGGCACAAAAAATATTTCTGGAATCAATCAATTGACACTTACTACATTAACATTAGGATCAACATCTTTGACAACAACACAAGCTGCATATCTAACATCAATTACTCCAGGAACAGCTTCTGCATCAAAAGCACTAGTATTAGATTCATCTAGTAATATTGCTAATATTAATTCTATTGGATTAATTGCTAATGGCAATTCTATTACTATGACTAATTTAACAACCACTGCTAGAACTACGATTCGTTTTACAAATGATGTAAAATCCTTTGAATTAGGTACTGCTTGTAGCGCAAATACTACATATCCAACAAATTCATTTTATCTTTATGATGTCACAAGTAGTGCCATTCGATTTATGGTTGATGCCTCTGGTAATGTCGCAATTGGTTCATCGACAGTAAGTGATAAACTTTATGTAAATGGCACTATTAATGCAACTAGTTATAAAATTGGAGGTACCGCGGCGGATCTTACATTATTAACTGGTATAACCGCAGGTACTGCTTCAGCAGGAAAAGTATTAACAACTGATGCTAGTAATAATTTATCAGGATTAAATACTCTTGGAATAACATCCAGTTCATCTATAATGATGACAGCTTTTAATGCATCGTTAACATCAACATCTCTAGTTACCTTTAGAATGGGTAGATCCTCAAGTGATAGAGAATGTGCCGAATTGTCATATTTATATAACTCAACATTAGACTCCAGTGCATTTAATATTGGATTTACATCGGTTGGTAGAAGAATGACAGTTCTTGCAGGAGGTAATGTGGGTATTGGTAATACTTCTCCAGCATATAAATTGGATGTGAATGGTAATATTAATTACACTGGTAATTTGTATTCAAGTGGGACATTGGTTGATTTCTCATTAATTTCAGGAATAACAGCAGGTACTGTAACTGCAAGCAAGGCACTTATTGTGGATAGTTCATCTAATTTAACAGGATTGAATAATCTGATAATGAATGGAGCATCAGGCACTGGTACATCAAATTATAGTATTAGTGCTAATAGTATATTATTAGCCCTCAATAATAAAAATTATGCAAATACTGATCAAGCTAGAGCACTTAGTATTGATGCATCTACTTTTACTGATACTGCAACAGCAGCAAGTGGATCTTCTGCATTAACACCGTCATACGTATTTATTGATAATCCTACATATGCATCAACTAATACAAGTGTGACTATTCCAAACGCATATACATGTTATATTGATGGTGCTCCAATTGCGGGAACTAATACAACAATTACAAATTCATATCCATTATATGTAAATGCTAGTAATAGTTATTTTAATGGTTATGTTACATTTGGCGGAAATATTCCTAATACTGTTAGAATTACCAATACGACCGCTTCTAGCGTTGCAAATATTTTATTTACCAATGATAATAGATCCTTGGAACTTGGCTTCAGAGGATCCAACACTGGTACTGGACCAACAAATGGATTCTATATTTATGATAATTCTTCCTCTTCGTATAGATTTGTTATTACCAGTGGAGGCACTGTTGGAATTGCAACAGGTAATCCTAGTAGTAGTTATAAATTAGATGTTAATGGACAAATACATTCAAATTCATACATTAACGCCGATACTGCATTTTATTGTAATCAAACAAGTACAAGCGCGGCTTCTATAATATTAAATACTTCTGGATCTTATTTATTTGGATTCGTTCCAGATAGTATTACAAATACTATGGGTTGTCAACTTTTATCACCATCTACATATGCTACAGGCAATGGTTATGCAAATTTAAAAGTTGCTACATTATACGGTGCTAATATTTGCGCAGGGACATCTACTGATAATAGTCGTCTAATTAGTGCTCTCGATGGCGTTACCACAGTTGGATCATTTAGATATATAACTTTAGGTAGTACAAATAGTACCGGCAATCAAGGTGAAATTAGATTTTGTTATAAAGGAAGTAATAATAATCTTAATTATCTTGGCATGGGATTTTTTGCAAATTCTGATATATTGTGTGTACGTAATAATGGTTGTATTGGTATTAATACAACAACGCCAATAAATGCATTAGATATTAATGGTTATATGACAGTTCAAGGAGCTGGCATTAATATGGGAAGTGGTATTAGTGCGCAATTGGATATAACTGGATCGTCGTCATATTTAGACTTAACAATATATAATAGAGTACTTAGATGTAGAGGAAGTAATGCATCACCTGTTCAATTTGAAATACAATGTCATAATGGAGCTAGTACTACATCAACTAATTCCTCATGCATTGGAACAATTACCAATAATGATCTTAAACTTATGACAAATGATACAACTCGTATGACTATTAGTGCTAATGGTAATATATCCTGCCCCAGTACCATAACATCTGGTTCTGAAGTTGTAGCCGCGGCATTTAGACCAAATGGATCAGGGCAGCCAGATACTGATGCCATTAATGGATTTTACTTTGGCGTCTTTACTGTGCCGTCAAGTGCCACACAAAGTACTCAAGTCACAGTCACTCATAATTTTGGTAGTACAAATTATCGATTTGTTTGCTATTGTAATAAAAATACTACTGGTAATTCTGACAACTTTTCATGGTGCGTAGCTTCAAAATTATCAGATACTATTGTAATACAGATTTCTCGCGCGGATTCAACGAATGGGTGGGGTAATGCGTATGGATGGGAATATATGATATTTGGCGTGATTTCGTAAATAATAAAAAAAATAATATTTTTTTGATCGTTCGATTCAAACGTTAAACTTATGCCATTCATAATATAGCTATAATGAGTCTATTTAAGCCCCCTACTCCTGTACTAATAGCATCCGGTGGCGGAGGCGGTGGAGGAACCGCCATCAATAATGCGTCATCATCTGTAGCAATTAACACAGATACATCAACTGGGGAAGATAAAATACAAATTGTTACTAATCAAAATGTTGCAGTAATTGTTGATAATAATCAAAATGTAATTATTGGACAAGAAAACGCTAATCCAACAAAAAAACTTACAGTTAGCGCTCCACTTGGTCAATGTATTCAATTAATTAATGAAACAAATAATAGTTCCACAAATTTAATTACAAATTCTGATGGGGGGTTATCCGTTACTACAACTGGTTTGAATATTCAATTTGGATCAAATGATGTTTATATAAATCCAAATTCATTACATATTGGACCAACTGCTGTTATTGCTACAGCTGCTCAATTAAATTATAATGCAGTTACTCCAGGTACAGCCAGTGCTATACGAGCACTAGTAGTAGATAATAATCGTAATATCTCAAATATTAATTCACTAACTGCGGCAAGTTTATTTGGTATAATTCAAACTGGATCGCAACCAAATATTACTTCTTTGAACTCAGTAAATATTGGATCTTTGAGTTTAAATGGTTATTCTGTGCAATCATCAGCTATCGAACTTAATTACCTGCAAGGAGTAATTCCGGGTACGGCAAAATCAAACAAAGCATTGGTAATAGATTCATCAAAAAATATTTCTGGAATTAATTTATTGAATGCAATCACTCTTGTTGGTACTTTACAAACATCAACACAGCCTAATATTACATCGGTAGGAACTTTAAATGGATTATCAGTAAATGGATTGGTTGGTATTGGAACAACTAATCCAACTAAAACATTAGATATTGTTGCAACTTCTCCATCTATAAGAATTAGTACAGGTTCAAATGGCGCGGAACTATTAATTGATTCATCTGGAAATTTTAAAATTAATCCAGATAACGATATTGTTGTTGCAAGTCATAAAAATATGTTATTTAGCGGAAGTAGCACATTAAGTGGATTAAATAGTTTAGTAGCTATTAATTTAACAGGTACGCTACAAACTGGATCACAACCAAATATTACTGCAATCGGCGCCCTATCAGCATTGAATGTAAATGGAGATACTATTATCGGAAGAATTGATACAACGACAGCTGCTCAAAGATTAATTATTCGTGAACAAAATGGACAATGCCTTCGGTTATCTAGAACATTTACTATAGGATGCGATTTAACTATAAATGCACAGGGAGACCTAGAATTAAAGCCATATAAAGATGTAAGAATTATTAGCGGAGCAGCTCTTCGTATGGCCGGAGCAATTACTGGCGTATCAGATTTAACTGCGAATACATTAACTGGTGCTATACAAACACCTGATCAGCCTAATATTACAAGTATTGGTACATTATCATCATTAAACGTATCGAATAATATTACTGCATACTCAGTCATATCAACTAATGTTACTGGTACACTGCAAACATCCTCACAACCAAATATTACATTGATTGGTACATTATCTAATCTGGATGTGTCAAATCGAATTACTGCCACAAATGTAGTTGCTACAACATTGACTGGAACTTTACAAACTTCTTCTCAGCCAAATATTACATCAGTTGGTACACTTTCTTCACTGAATGTATCAAATGGAATAACCGCATCATCCGTGTCAGCTGGTTCATTAACCGGGACTATTCAAACATCTTCACAGCCAAATATTACATCAGTTGGTACTCTTTCTTCACTGAATGTATCAAATGCAATAACCGCATCATCCGTGTCGGCCAGTTCATTAACTGGGACGATTCAAACTGGATCGCAGCCAAATATTACATCCATTGGTACTCTCTCTTCATTGAATGTATCAAATACAATTAATGCATCATCTTTAGTTTCTAGTACATTAACTGGTACGCTTCAAACCGGATCACAACCAAATATTACATCGGTTGGTACTCTTTCTTCATTGAATGTAACAAATACAATTAATGCATCGTCAGTATCGGCCGGTTCATTATCGGGTACGCTCCAAACTGGATCTCAGCCAAATATAACATCGATTGGAGTATTAAATAAATTATCAACAGGCTGCATTGGAATTGGAGTAATAAACCCTTCTTGCGCAATTGATATTAATACTTCTGATTTAGAAATTGATCCAATAATTAAATTAAATAATGGAACAATCAATGGAAGCATTCGAATAGATATAAATGGTTTACTTATTGATACAAATGGAGATTATCTTACACTAGGTACCGATGTTGGATTAAGATTTATGGGAGGAGAAATAACTGGATTAAGTAGTTTAACTGCAACTTCATTAAATGGTACGATTCAAACTTCTGATCAACCAAATATTACTAGAATTGGTACATTATCTTATCTTGATTCAGGATATCTCGGATTAGGCACTGAATCAAGTGATCAATATCGTTTGAAATTATTTGATGAAAATGGAAAAATGATAACAATGTCAGATGGATCAAGTTCAATGATTATATCAATGATTGGGGATGATTATACTATTAATACTTCTAATAATCGTCTTGCATTAGGTCCAGATGTAAATCTTGTATTAAATGGAGGAACAATTATTGGATTAGATAATTTAGAAACAAATAATATTACCGGAACATTGCAAACAGCATCGCAACCAAATATCACATCAGTTGGAACTTTATCAGAACTTATTGTTAATGGAGGTATTTCTGCAGAAAATGCTACATTAGATTCTATTCATATTACTGGCGATGTCGTAGTTGATGGCGAATTAATATTATCTATTCCTTTATCATTTTCTAATTTATCAAGTTCAACTGGTTCATTTGATGCAAATATTGCGGCTACATCATCTACTAATGGTGGTACTCTTACTGTAACTGGAGGCGCTGCATTTAGTGAAAATGTATATATTGGAACAAGTTTAACAATTGGAAATGCAACAATTACACAATCGTCAATTAGTGCATTATCTGGTGGAACTCCTGGAACTGTTACTCCTGAGGTTTATATAAGTGCTGATAATAATAAAGATTTGACTGGATTTAGAAATTTGACATCTGATAATTTCTATGGTACTATTCAAACCTCATATCAACCAATTATTACAACTGTAGGTAATCTGCTTAATCTTAATGTAAGTGGATATTTGGGAGTTGGAACATTATCTCCAATTAAACAATTAGAAATTAATTCTACTACTGGTGATTGTTTACGATTAACTTATAATAAAACATCCGCATATGTAGATGTTTTAGTTGATTCATCTGGGAATGCAACAATTGCGCCAACAAGTGGATTACTTGCCATTAGCTCAAAAATAAGCACACAACAAATTTTACTTGGCAATACTACAAATACTATAATGCCTCTAGAAATTGGATATACTCCATTCACTATGACCCAATCATATGCATTTAATACAAGTACAAATAGCCATGGTACATTTACATCAACATCGACTGCATCAAGTTATAATTATAGTATTCGCGCACTTGGTAGAATTCTTTGTACGCAAAGTGTAGATGTTATGTCTGATAAACGAACTAAAACAAATATAATTGGGTTGACTGAAGAGTTTTGTGAATCATTTATTAAACAAACTAATCCAGTTAGTTTCAATTGGATCGATGGTGATTCTAATAAGGCATATGGATATATCGCACAAGATTTAATTCGCGCCGGGTTTCATGATTTGGTCAATTTAACAAAAGATGATTCTGTAGATGAATTGATTGATGATGATGGATTTATTAATCCTGCAGGAGTTAAATTTACAATTTCATATCAACATATTATTCCTATCTTAGCAAAAAATCAAGAGCGCCTTATACGTGAAAATGAAGAATTAAAAGCAAAATTAGAAAAAATATTGGAAATGTTACAATTTCAGTAATTATCAACTAGATACAACTTAGCTCAAAATTGCAATTATATTTATAAATTTATAAGTACCTAAAAAGTTACTATGTGCCAAATCTGCCGTAATGAACCAATTGATCATCTTACAGAATTGAATTGCAATAATTGCCAAACACTAACTTGCATTCCACAACTTAATAATTTGTTGAAATTGAATTGTAAAGGCTGCGTAGCACTTACCACAATTTTACCAATGCCTAAGCTTAAAATATTGTCTTGCGATAATTGTCCAGTACTTTCTGCGATTCCATTAATGCCTAATTTAGTGGAGTTAAGATGTAATAGAAATTATTCTCTTACTTCAATTCCACAATTTAATAATTTGAAATTATTATATTGTGATTGGTGTATTAATATTACTATAATTCCATCAATGCCCAAACTATTAGATTTACAATGTTCTAAATGCTTTCGATTGACTTTAATTCCTTCAATGCCCAAATTACAATTTTTAGTTTGTGAAAATTGTCGGAGAGTTCCTACAATTCCATCTATGGATAATTTATTAGTGTTAGAATGTAGTAATCTTCCTGAACTAACTATGATTCCTTTAATGCCCAAATTAATTATGTTGAATTGTCGTAATTGTATTAATCTTACGACAATTTCATCTATGAATAATTTAGAAAGATTGGAAGGTGCTGGATGCTCAAAACTAATATACGCACCAAAAGCTAATAAAGCACAATACCCAAATCATCTTTCATTATCGCATGATACATCTAAATGGATGGTTAATAATCAAACAAAACAGTTGTACAATAGTATTTACAAATTATGGATGAGAAATAAATTGATTAAATATGCTATACAGTTAAGTCAATTTACTTATTCAGATCCACGCCAAGAATATATGAAATACTTTATTGAACATGGTCTTCATGATAAAAATGATGGTCTATTCAAAATAGGTTTTATCAATACAAATGGAAATTTGATTTGGTGGAAACTACATAATCAATAAATACTTATTCGCCAAAATTTGATTACATTTATATCTTCATTTTTTTATGATATAAATTCATAAGTATTCCAGATTAACATTTTAAGTAATTGGTGTCGATGAATCCAAATTTGTATGCACTTTGGGCTCAAAATTGCAATAATTTACCAATAAAATATCAAACCAACTATAAAAAAACTACCATGTGCCAAATTTGTCGCAATGAACCAATCGACCATCTTGACGGATTATATGTAAAAAAATGTAAAACATTAGAACAAATTCCACAACTTGTTAATTTGAAGAAGTTGGAATTCTATGGTTGTACTAATCTTACTATAATTTTGACAATGCCTAATCTTGAAGACCTGCATATTGACACGTGTTTATATGTTGCTACTATAGAAATTATGCCGAAATTAAAACGATTAACTTGCGCCAAAAGCTATGTACTTATGGAAATTCCTGATATGCCTAATCTTGAATATCTAAATTGTGCATGTACTTCGCTAATAACAATTCCAATGATGCCAAATCTGCAAGAAATAAATTGTATAAATTGTAATTCATTGATAACAATACCAGCAATGCCTAATTTACAAAAATTATACGCTGATTATTGTCAGAATCTAGCATATGCTCCAAAAATCAATTATGGATATTATCCAAATCATTTATCAGTTTCCCATGAAAATTCACAATGGATGATTAGTGAGCAAACAAAAAAACTTTACAATAATATCTACTACCTATGGAAACGTTATAAATTTCTCAGATATATTAACTACATAAATCAATTTGTATATTCTGATCCACGTCAAGCATACATGAAGTTCTTTATAGAGAGCGGTCTTCATGAAATCAATGATGGACCATTTAAAATAGGATTTATTACCACAAGTGGTAATTTGATATGGTGGAAAGTATCTACAAATTACTCACAAACTTAAATGAACCTTTGCACAAATGATTACAATTGTATTTTTTTTATTTGCATGGATATCCAATAATGATTATTCTACATCATTGTAATAAAAAACATATTAATATAATTTATGACTATAGAATTTTGTACTAATTGTAATACAAGAATTGAATATACTTGTCGATTCAATAAGAATCATACTCATGATTCCTCATTAATCAAGTATTGTAAAGAATGCGATCTTTGTCAAGAAGATACAAGTGATTATGATCATTGTATTAATTGTAATACCAAATGTGCGAAAGATTATAATGCTACAATATGCAATACATGTAAATTAAATAATAAAAACTCTTTGATAGATTGTAAAATATGCGTGATGACACATTCAGTTGAATTTAATTGTGATATTTGTAATACATGTTCTTGGCAAAAACAATTCAGTGATATTTATCATTGCGAAAAACATAATATTTGTCATAATTATGATTCCAACTTACCAAAATTTAAAAAATGTATTTATTGCAATAAGTGTTATCAATTTGGATATAATGGATACTGTAATAATTGTTATTTTACATGTATAATATGTGAAAAAATTTGTAGTCGATCTACAGAAGAAATAAATGGCCATTGTAAAAAATGCTATGTTAATATCAACAATAAATATTGCATTAAATGTAATAAAATTCACAGTGGAGAATTAAATAATTACGATCATTGTTATAAATGTAAGAAATGTTACAAATGGTGGAATGTTTTCGCACAAATACATCATTATGATTGTGTTGATAAAAGACCTTATTGTAGTGAATGTAGTAATCGCAGACATTTGTATTGATAGTAGAGACTTGAAAATGAATACAGGATATTTTTTTTGTATGAAACTGATACAATGCATTCTAATATATCAATCAATTACTTATGTTTAAGACTACTATTTTTACTCGACTTGATAGAACTACTATTAATCCATTTGCTTGCGATGATATTTGTTCATACATTAAGGGTGGATTAATTATTTTGACTCAAAAAATGTTTGAATTAATTGGAGGTATTGATACTTTTAAACAATTTAAAATTGATTATTCAAAATTAATCATTGTTGGTGATATTACCTATTCTCTAGAATTAGGAATTGTAAATGGAAGCAATATATTATTTGTTGAAAATATTCATGAAGCAATCAAATTTCTATCAGAAAATTATTCGCCAAATCATTGGTGGTTTATTGGAGATAATGCATCTACTAATAAATTTATTAAGAGTGGATTAATTATGGATATTCATATTACAAAAACATATTCTCATTCCAATACCTGGGAATGGAATTATTTTGATCAATATTGCATTCCACAATCAGAAGTATTTGATGAACAATTACTAATCGAACCTAATTTAGAATTTAAATTGGTATCATCCGTGCCTTGCGGATTATCAAAAACAAAGGTAATTAGACATTTTATTCGTAGAAATTTGGAAGAAATTAATTTACTTCATGCTATGACTGATATTATTATCAATGGATTTAAAAAAACTAATCGCACTGGAGTAAATACTAGATCCTTATGCGGAAGACAATTTGAATATAAAATGGTAGAAAGAATTGATCCAGAAACTGGCAAAAGTTCATATCGCCTTCCTTTATTAACAACCAAACGCATGTTTACTCGAGGAGTTTTTAAGGAATTAAAATGGTTTCTTCGTGGCGGAACTAATTCAAAAGCACTTGAAAAGGATGGAGTTAATATTTGGAAAGGAAATACAACAAAACAATATCTTAATTCCGTTGGTCTTACAAATTATGATGAAGGAGAAACTGGTCCAATATATGGATTTCAATGGAGACATTGGGGAGCATTGTATCAAAATGGAAAAAATGATTATACTGGTGAAGGAATTGATCAAGTTGCTAATGTTATTAATTCGCTTAAGACTGATCCATTTAGTAGACGTCATATTATTAGTGCATGGAATGTTGAAGATATAGATAAAATGTGTCTGCCACCTTGTCATGTATTATATCAATTTTTAGTACATGAAGAAAATGATCAGAAATATCTTTCACTTATGATGTATCAACGTTCATGTGATACATTCTTAGGACTTGGATTTAATATTTGTTCATTAGGAATGTTCTTACTTATGATGTCACATCAAGTAAATATGAAACCACATCGTATCATTCATAGTGTTTGCGATCTTCATATCTATGAAACCCATGTTGATGCAGTAACGAAACAAATACAGCGTACGCCATGTATGTTTCCATATATTAGCATAAACTGTGAACCAAAAGAAAAAATTGAAGATTATGAATATAGTGATCTTCTAATTGAAGATTATTATCATCATGCTGCAATCAAGGCCGATATGGTTGCATAAAATATATATTTTTTTTGAGTTCTAAACCTTTACGCATTCTTCACATGCGGCATTATATTTATGATCAGGAATAATATAATTATCACCGTAGTAAGTTGCTTGAAGCTTATTCGGTTGATTTTTTTTGACATAAAATTAATAGTTAATACTATAATTATATTATAACTACTAATATGCCTTGCTTTACATCAGATGCTTTGGTACTTACCTCCAATGGATATAAATCCATTCAATCATTATCTACAAATGAATTAGTATATACCCATAATGCAAATTGGAAACCAATAATATTTCGAGAACAAATAGTATATGCTGGACCAATTATTATTATCAAAACTGTAGGAAATAGCATTCCTATTTATGTAACCTCGGATCAACCATTTATTACAAAATCAATAATTGGAACTGGTTTAGAACCAGAACAATTTGAATTAAGTGAAAAAATATCATCCACGCCAGCGGGTAGTTTGAATCAAAAGAAACATATGCTTTGTTTACCAATTGAACAAATAGAACGACCCCTTGAAATTACAATTAATATCGAAAATGAACAACGTATATGCGATGATATAGATTGGTTTATGGTTGGAGTATTTGCTGGGAAAAATACACATGTTTTAGAATTAGAATTCATTCCTCCTGGATGGTCTATTCTTCGCGAATTTACTTCAAATCCTACATTAGAACCAATTATATGTAATAGGATCCCAGAATGGATACAAAAACTTCCAAATGATACTATCGATGATTTTCTACGAGGATTCGAATTTGGAGCAATTAGAAATGGCAAATATATAATTTCTAATGAAGGTGTTGCGCTAAGTATTCAACGATTATATGCAAAACTAAAAAAATTTGCAGCAATTATTGTAAAAGATAATATTATCACACTTGATCTAACTAAGGATGATGTAGCGTTTGCGGATAATAAATATTTATACGTTCCTATTGAATCTATCACAGATGTTTATAAAGAAATAACTGTATATAATATCAATGTTGCGGATGATAAATCATTTGTTGTTGAAAATGTTGCGGTATTCTAGAAAATAATGCATTTCATTTTTTTTTTGAATTTACTACAATATGAATTAATAAAAAGTTAATTTTTTTAATATCAGATTAATAAATCACTATATCTCTTCATTATCAAAATTGACGTTTAATATTGTAAAGTGTATATTTGACAAAAAGATGAATAGCAATCAATCATTTAATAAAATTATTACAGACATACAATCCGAATTAGTTCTGTTTCAAACTGCTACCATTGATATGGTGCATAAGAATTTGATTTTACTAGATAAATTAAAGAAAGATATAGATATTAACTTTCAACATCAAGAAAGTACAAATTTTGCTGACAACGAAATTTTATATGATTTTCATAATACTCCCAAATTTAAAAATGAAGAGAGACTATCATATGCAAAAAAACGAGCTGGTACTTATAGTGAGCGTCAATGTGAAAAGAAACAGCGCTTAATATCTCATATAGACCAAGTCCAATATGGCAAAAAAAGAAAACCAATTACTGATATCTTTAAACCACTAAAAAAATTAAATATGCAGTAATTGTTTACATCATTACATCCAGTCCATTAGTAAAACTAAATGGATCAATTGGACATCCTCGGCATGCTAATTTTCGTAAAGAAGTATATCCATCTGTATTGATTTCAGAAATATTCGTGTCATTACAATTAAGATATTGCAATGATAACATTGAATCTGGCATGCAATCCACATTGGTTCCTTCAATACTTAACCATTCGAGGGAAATTAATTTTTTTGATATCGAATTAATTTTTGTATGATTTGCTGATGCCCAACGTAAACTAATCATTGTTTCAGGAATTTCAACTACCATTGTATGATCAATAGTCATTATTTCTACACGATAATAATCAGAAGGAATAGAATTAAGTAAACTATTTTGTGCAATTAATTTACGAAGTTTTGGAAGTGATGGAAGATTATCAATTGGAGTATTGAAACAATATAAAGCTTCTAAGCTTGGATATGAAGGAATACTATTTATTTTTGTATTATACATGACTAAAAATTTTAAATTTGGTAATTCTGAAGGAAGTTCAGTGATATTTGGGCAATTTGAGCAATCTAGGAAAATAATTTGATCTAAATTTTCAATATTGGATTTATTACAAAGCTGACACATATTGTCGAGTAATATATATAAAGTGGGTAATATATATTAGAACCATGAGTCATCAACCTTTAGATCCGGAAACAGTAATCGATCCATTTACAATTGCTAGTTTTACTGGCCCAGATACACTAACCGGTGTTTATTTGGATGCTGATCAAATAAACAGTAGTGTGTTAATTAAGACAAATAATACACCTGCAGTATATATCGATAAATTTCAAAATTTTGGTATTAATACTTTAAGTCCAAATTCACAATTAGATATTAATAGTTCAAGTGGGGATTGTGTACAATTAACTTATAATGGCAGTGATACAAATAAAGCAAACCTAGGAGTATCTTCTGATGGTAAACTTTTGCTCTCTACTGGAGGAGCTGAAGTTAGCGTTGATAATAATTCAAGTTTTAATGTAAAGGGTCATAATGGTACTACCAAAGGTTTAATGTTAAATAATTCCTTAGTTCGCGCTAGTGCTGATCAATTGAATTATACAGTTGTTACCCCAGGTACTGCTTCTAATTCTAAGGCAATTGTTCTTAATTCGAGTGGTAGCATTAGTGGAATTAATGCATTGAGCGCAACCTCATTAACTGGTACATTACAAACTGCTAGTCAACCAAATATTGAATCCGTTACAACACTTAATGTTACAGGCCATAATGGTACAATCGGACTTTCGCTTGGAGGAACTACCGTTACTTCAACCGCTGATGAACTTAATTATGTTGATGTTACTCCTGGTTCTGCGGCGAGTCAAAAAGCTCTTGTGTTAGATTCTAGTCGTAATATTTCTAATATTAATAGTTTAAGTGCTTCGGAATTAACCGGAACGCTCCAAACTGCTTCTCAGCCAAATATTACTAGTGTTGGCACATTGAATGCTCTTGATTTAGCCGGCCCGTTAACTGGATTAAATGAATTATCTGTAGGTACTACAGAAAGTGGTCGTACATTAGTAATTAATAATGATGTTGGTAATTGTTTCCGTATGTACTACGATGCTGATACAAATACTGATAACTATGCAGATTTACTAGTTAACAGTGCTGGCCATTTACTTCTAACTAGCGCTGGAGGTAATGTTGATATTACTACCCATGATGGTTCATCTGTTGGATTAAAACTTGGCGGAGTACTCGTGACTGCATCCGCGGATCAAATTAATTATTTACAAGGAACAACTACTGGTAGTGCTGCCGCAGGAAAGGCACTAATTGTTGACTCTAATCGTAATATTGCTAATATTAATTCGCTAACCGCTTCCACTTTAACTGGTACAATCCAAACCAGTTCTCAACCAAATATTGCATCAGTTAATGCACTTGATATTACTACTCATAATGGTTCGTCTGTTGGATTAAAATTAAATGGAACGCTTGTTACATCAACTGCCGTCGAACTTAATTATGTTGATACTACTCAAGGCTCTGCTGAAGCATCTAAGGCTTTGGTTGTAGATGAAAATAAGGATATTTCTGGAATTAATTCTTTATCAGCCGATGAGCTTACAGGCACGCTTCAAACTAGCTCGCAACCAAATGTAACTAGTGTAGGCACACTTGATTCTCTTGCAGTTGCCGGTGATGTAACTGTCGGTTCTACCGTTATTTCAGAATCTGATATTGCTAAGATTGATGGAATTACCAATGGTCAAGCATCAGAAAATAAAGCTCTTGTAGTTGATGATAGTTTGAATATTTCTGGAATTAATTCTCTATCTGCAGATGAGCTCACTGGTACTCTTCAAACAACATTTCAACCAAATTTAGAAAGTGTAGAAATTCTTGATATTACTCAACATGATGGATCAACTGAAGGTTTGTCGCTTGGTGGCACTCTTGTTACATCTACTGCAACGGAGCTTAATTATGTTGATACTACTCCTGGTTCTGCTCAAGCAACGAAAGCATTAGTTGTTGATTCTAATAAGGATATTGATTCAATTCGTAATCTTTCAGCAATCAACTTAACTGGTACTCTTCAAACCGCATCTCAGCCAAATCTTACAAGTGTCAGTACATTAGATATTGTAGATCATGATGGTTCAACCCAAGGTCTTAAATTAGGAGGCGTTCTTTTAACCGCCACCGCTGATCAAATTAATTCTATTTTCGGAACTGGCAGTGGTAGTGGAGCAGGCACCTTTGGGGATTTAAATGTAACTGGATCACTAGCATTAACTAATGCAGACGGCTCTTCGGAGGGTCTTGTTCTTGGATCTACATTAGTGACTGCTAGCGGCGATGAAATTAATTATTTAGATGGATCTACTCCTGGAACGGTCGTTGAGGGTAAAGCAGTCGTGGTTGATAATAATAAAGATATTTCATCCTTTCGTAATCTTACAGCAACAAATCTAACTGGTACGATCCAAACTGCAGATCAACCAAATATTACATCACTTGGTACTCTTAATAGTCTAAGCATTAATAGTTCATTTACTGTAGATGGAGTCAATATTACATCAACAGAAGCTGGACGAATTGATAATATTACGGCCGGAGTTGCCGCGGGCAATAAAGCCCTTGTATTAGATTCGAATAAAAGCGCAACCGGAATTGGTTCGCTTTCATTAAATCAGTTAACTCTTGCAGCTACAGTTTATGATTATACTATTTCTAGTTTCTCTACAGTAACTTCTGGTCCCAATTTAAATAATTCAAGTGATCGCGCATTAGCTGCATACTCGCCCACTCTGGGAGTTACAATTTATGCCGGCCATCAAAGTTCTGGAAGTACAGATGCTCGACAGTATATTATGTATACAAATACCGCCACTGGCTTTCTCGTCGAAATTAAAATTCAATCTATGGCTAATTCTGGATCACAATCTGGTCCATTTGGTTTAGTATGGAATCCAACACTTTCCAAATTTATTATCTATTTTGTTACTTCGCCAGCTTCTGGCTCTCAACAACAAATGAGATATGTTACATCAAGTGACGGTCTTACTTGGGATGCTACTTCCACGCAAGTAGGATTAGATGTTTATCAGGGTACTAATGTTATTTATCATGCAGCATCTGGACATTGGGTGTTTGCTGCAGGCAATAATTTCTATTATTCAGCAAATGGAACAACATGGTCAACAGTTTCACTTTCTACTAGCATTCCTTCAAGTTACACAGTGCAAATGGATAGCATAGTCGCTATAGGTAATTATATTACTGTGAATTTTAATATGCTATCTCGGCCAATTATTGCATGGAATGGAACATCATGGTCTCAAGCTAGTACTTTAAATATTAATAGTTTAGCACGCGTTGCTTATCATCAAATCGAAGACCGGCTATATGGTATTCCAACAAATGGTAATACTGGATCAACGGCTGCCTCAGTTACACTTTATTATATTGATGACGTATCTACTCGTTCTCCATCAACTTGGACGTCAAATATTCAATCAACTTCGGTTACTCTAAATCCATATGGTGGCCTTAATGGAATATCGCAACCAATATTACTTCTTTATATTCCGAATTATGAAATTATTTTGGTTACTAATAAATCTCGAAACTCAGATATTACGAATTATGATAATAGTTTCCAGTTTATGCAATTTAAAAATAAATCATTAATTACTACATTTACTGACGGTCCAACGGAAAATCCAGGAACCATTTATAGAAACTATAATCCACCAATTGCATTCGTTGGTGCAAATAATGCACTCATTATTCCAGCAACTGGGACAAATGCTACTGTTCGTATGACATATTTTACGCCAAATGGTTCTTCAAATGGTATTGTATTTGGATCTACAACAATTACTGAATCCGAATTTATGACAATTGATGGAGTTGTTCTTGGTACGGCAGGATCTTCTAAGGCATTAGTTGTAGATGGGTCTAAAAATATTAGCGGGATTGGTACTTTAGGGGCAACTACTATTAATGCTACCACTATGTCTGGTACTATCCAAACAGCATCTCAGCCAAATATTACAAGTGTAGGCACTCTTACATCTATTTCAACTTCAGGAAATTTAACAATGGGTAGCACTACAATTTCCCAAAGTGAAATTGGTGTTTTGGACAATGTAACACCAGGCACATCTAGCGCATCGAAAGCACTTATTGTTGATTCTAGTCGCAATATCACAAACATTAACGCATTGACAGCATCGGAATTGACTGGTACCATTCAAACCGCAGCTCAACCAAATATTACAAGTGTAGGCACTCTTACATCCGTTTCAACTTCAGGAGATTTAACAATGGGCACTACTACAATTTCAGAAAGTGAAATTGGAGTTTTGGATGGGGTAACTGCTGGTACTGCCAGTGCATCAAAGGCACTTATTGTTGATTCTAGTCGTGATATTACAAATATCAACGCCTTGACTGCGTCTGAATTAACTGGTACTTTACAAACCTCGGCTCAACCAAATATTACAAGTGTGGGTACTCTTGATTCACTTGAAGTAGCTGGAGATATCACAGTTGGTTCTACTGTGATATCCGAGACTGATATTGCAAAACTTGATGATATTACAAATGGCACTGCCAGTGCATCAAAGGCATTAGTTGTAGACGCTAATCGTGATATTACAAATATCAATGCTTTGACTGCATCTGAATTAACTGGTACTTTACAAACCTCGGCTCAACCAAATATTACAAGTGTAGGCACTCTTGATTCACTTGAAGTAGCTGGAGATATTACAGTTGGTTCTACTGTGATATCTGAGACTGATATTGCAAAACTTGATAATATTACTAATGGTACCGCCAGTGCATCAAAGGCATTAGTTGTAGATTCTAATAAAGATATTGGTTCAATTCGTAATCTTTCGGCAACCAACTTGACGGGTACTTTACAAACTGCATCTCAGCCAAATATTACCAGTGTAAATACATTAGATATTGCTAATCATGATGGATCTACACAAGGTTTATCTCTTGATGGAATTCTATTAACCGCTACCGCTTCTCAATTAAATGATATTGTTAATGGAAGTTATAGTCCAGATTTTATTGATTCTAGTATCTCTGGTGATTTGACATTATCTGGCCATAATGGTAGTTCTCACGGGTTAATTCTAGGAACAACTCTTGTTACCGCTACTGCTCAAGAATTAAACTATTTAGATGGGTCTACCCCCGGTTCAGCATCGGCGGGCACTGCAGTTGTATTAGACCAATATGGCAATTCATCGGGTATTAATTCATTAAGTACATCTTCTATTACAACTAGCGACATCTTATGTTTCAGTACTATTGCTAATGAATCTGAAACTAATTCAACAAGTACAACCACTGGTTCTATTGTTACAGCCGGTGGTGTAGGTATTGCACAAGATGTATACATTGGAGGATCTATTAATGTGGCACAAGATTCTGCAATTTCTACTCTTGATATTGTAAATCATGATGGATCTACTCAAGGTCTCAAATTGGGTGGTGTTTTGTTAACAGCCACTGCTGAACAAATTAATTCTATCTTTGGTGCTGGCGGAGAAGGAACGTTTACCAACTTGGTAGTTAATGATACATTAACCTTATCAAGCGCAGATGGATCATCTAAGGGATTGGTTCTAGGTGAAATTCTTGTTACTGCATCTGGTACTGAAATTAATTATCTAGATGGTTCTACTCCTGGCACGGTTGTTGCTGGAAAAGCAGTAGTTGTTGATAGCAATAAAGATATTTCATCTTTCCGTAATCTTACCGCAACAAACTTAACTGGTACACTTCAAACCGCTTCTCAGCCAAATATTACCTCTGTTGGTACATTAACTGGATTAACTTCATCTGGAGCAATTAGTATTACTAGCACCACTCAGTCAACTTCGACATCTACGGGAGCACTTCGCGTTACCGGCGGAGTTGGCATTGGAGGAAATGCTCATGTTGGCGGATCAATTTCTATAAACGGAGATCTTGAATGTAATGGTAATCTTGTAGTTGGCGGAACTATTATTTCTGAATCCGAAATTGTACACTTAGATGGCGCCACACCCGGTACTGCAGAAGCTCTCAAGGCAATGATTACAGATTCTGATAATAGTATTCAATCCATCAATGTACTCGGTGCTAATACTGTTAATGCAAATGAATCTACATTAACTGTTCTTGATGTTTCTGGACATAATGGATCAACTCAAGGATTGTCTCTTGGCGGAACTCTATTAACTGCTACTGCTTCTCAATTAAATGATATTGTTAATGGAAGTTATAGCCCTGTCTTTGTTGACTCAACCGTTTCTGGCGATTTAACACTATCTGGACACAATGGTAGTTCGCATGGTTTAATTCTAGGATCAACTCTCGTTACTGCTACTGCGCAAGAATTGAATTATCTAGATGGCTCTACTCCTGGTTCGGCTTCGGCAGGAACTGCTGTTGTATTAGATCAATATGGCAATTCTACAGGTATTAACTCTCTCTCATTAACCGCTGTCAATTCAACTACGGTCTATACGCTTGGTCAAATAAAGGCTGATTATAATCAAAATTCAACTAGTACAACAACTGGATCTATTGTTACTACCGGTGGTGTCGGTATTGCGCTAGATGTATATGTTGGCGGTTCTGTCAATATTACAGGATCATTAACTGCCGATGAACTTACTGGTACTCTCCAAACATCTTCTCAACCAAATATTACCTCAGTAACTACTCTAGATATTACTGGTCATGATGGTAGCGAAGTAGGATTATCTCTAGGCGGTACTCTATTGACAGCTACCGCTTCTCAATTAAATGATATCGTTAATGGTAATTATAGTCCTGAATTTGTTTCAGCTGAAGTAACTGGTGATCTTACGGTAAGTGGTCACAATGGTAGTACTGTAGGATTAGTTCTTGGATCTACTTTAGTAACGGCAACAGGAACTGAATTAAATTATCTTGATGGTTCTACTCCTGGTACAGTTGTTGCTGGAAAAGCAGTAGTTGTTGATAGCAATAAAGATATTTCATCTTTCCGTAATCTTACTGCAACTAATTTAACAGGTACTTTACAAACTGCATCACAACCAAATGTTACATCGGTAACTACTCTTGATATTACTGGACATGATGCAAGTACTGCCGGATTATCACTTAATGGTGTATTAATTACCGCATCAGCAACTGAACTCAATTATGTTGATACTACTGCTGGTTCCGCTCAAGCTTCGAAGGCCCTTGTATTAGATACGAGCCGTAATATCGATAACATTAATTCGCTCACTGCGGCCAACCTTACTGGTACCATTCAAACTGCAGCGCAACCAAATATTACAAGTGTTGGTACTCTTACATCTCTTACAACATCTGGCGATTTAACAGTTGGCGAGACAGTTATTTCTGAAACAGATATTGCTAAGATTGATTCAATTACTAACGGTACCGCAAGTGCCGGAAAAGCACTCGTTATTGATTCAAGTAAAAATATTAGTGGCATTGGTGCTATTGCGGCAGCTACTCTTGCAATTGGTTCTCCCGCAAATACTGATCTTCCTATTGAAATTGGATACACAAGTTATCAATTTACTGGAAGTTATGCATATTCAAATAATTCCAATGCTCATGGTCTTGCGGAAGCAGGAACTGGAGATATTGCAAATTATTCGTTGAGAACTGATGGTCGTATTCTTTGTACTGGTGAAATTCAACTTACTTCCGATCGTCGTATGAAAGAAAATATTATTGAATTAGCTCCAGATCTTGCTAAGAAATTTGTTATGACTACCACTCCAGTAAAATTCAACTGGAAATCTTCCGACGGTGTAATTGATTATGGGTACATTGCTCAAGATGTAATGAAAGCAGGATTTAATGATCTTGTGATGATTACTCCACAAATTGGAATGGAAGAAATTATTGAAGAAGATGGATTTGTAAATCCTAAGGATGCTAAATTTACTCTATCTCCAGGTAAGATCGTTCCATTGCTTGCATTGAATCAACGTGAAGTATTTGATCAATTGGAAGCCAAGGATCAAAAGATTCAAGAACTTGAATCACGTTTAGAAAAATTGGAACAAATGCTCTCTAAAATGGGCTAAACAATAAAAAAAATAATATGAGTACGTTAATTATCTTAACTTATTACTTCTTTTTTTAGATGCAAAATTGATAGAAGATTATAAAATATATACATCACCATGTCATTTGTTCTTCCAGTCGCTGTTTATGAAGATTCAGAGTATAATAATCTCCGTCGTGGGTATTTATTATTAATTGCATCATTAATTGAAGAATATTTGATTGATGGAGATATCAATGATCATTGTGATATGATTATCAAAATTGAAAAATCATGTTATGATCATGCTGTTGAAATAGCTGATTACGAACTTTTAACACCGGATTTTATAATTCCAGCATTTGAACAATTATATCGTACCAAAATTGTAAGAATCACAAAAAATTTAGATATTAATTCTGAAGTTGGAGATGAATATTTAGCAGTTGGTTTATTGGTTGGAGAAATAGATCCATCCACGGTATCAAAACTTGATAATAAAGATCTATCTCCATCGCATAATGTAAAACTTTTACAAGCACTCAATAATCGACTCAATCAAAAGATGTCAGTTAAAACTTCAACATTATATAAATGTCGACAATGTGGACGAAAAGAAACAACTATTAGAAGTGCGCAAATGCGTTCATTGGATGAAGGAGAAACACTTATTATCACATGCACATTCTGCCATTATCGTTGGTTCAACTAGAAACTATGCCTTCTTGGAACTTGTTTACGAAGAATTTCTCCATTACATTGATGTATAGCTTTTATAATTTTTTTTTCTATTGATTCCGCGCTATCTTTGAGAACCTTCCATGGAATTATTTCATATCCATATAAATTCAACTGACTTACAATTTGAACGAATTTATATACTAGAGATGCAAGAATATCGATTGATGAATCATTAATTTGATAAATAGTATATGCATTTCTTAAATCATGAAGCTTAGATAAATATTTTCTTGATCTTTTTCTCATTTTAGAATAAATTGGTTCTAATTCAACAAAGTTATAAATTTGTGATACAATCCCGCCCAAATTCATTCTAATATATTAAAAAGATATTTTATTAAACTGCGTCGTCCATAAATTTCCATATCTATAATTTGTCCGTTTCTTCTAATTTTATATTTATAAGTGACCCAAACTGAGCCAAATAAATAAGGCATAAAATTGACGTCAATATATCAATAATGTACCCTGACAAAATGATATGCATTACATGTAACTCTAAGAAAGCAACCCATGGCATTCGAGCTGAAAATGCTCCTAAATGGTGCGCTAATTGTGCAAAAGATATTAGTGACCAGCCAGTTCGTAATCTAAATACTGCTGATTGTCAAGCAGTTGATTGTGAGAAATATGCAAAGTATTACATAGATGAATCTGGTCTATTGATTGAAACTAAAGCAAAAAAAATAGCAGTATTTTGTAAGAAGCATGGAATGGAATCATTTAATAAGTTGGTAAAACAAATGTCAGAAGAAATGGTAGATGAAGAAATATTACCAGAAGCACCGGAAATTTCTCAAGATACAAAGAATAAAAAATCATCGAAAAATGATAAATCTAAAACAAAAAAACAAATTGCCGATACTACTCAAAAAGTAGTAAAGGAATCCGTATCTGATTTACCAATAAATAATAGTAAATCACAAAGATCTATTGATCCACAAGAATCAACTGATACTACTCAAGAAGTATTGAAAAAATGGAATGTTGGTACATTAATTGGAAAAGGCGCATGTGGTTCTGTTTATGAAACCACCCCAGTCAAACCAATTAAAAAACTTGAAAATATCCCACTTGTGATAAAAATTATTCCACTTTCTAAAGAAAAAGACAAAAAGAGAATTGTTGATACTCTTCATTACGAATCCATATTATACAATACTGTATTGCAAGGATCATCAGCTGTTCCACGGGTCCCATTAGGAGGATATGGAGAAGCAAATGGTAAACGATTTCTTGTTATGGAACAACTTGGTAAATCACTAGAAGATTCATTAAGGGAGAATGGTCCAATTTCTAATAAAGAAGCTGCCAATATTGGATTGCAATTAATTGACTTCTTTGAATTCTTTCATTCAAAAGGAAAATTGTACGTTGATGTCAAACCAGATAATTTTCTATTTGGATTAAGTAATCCAGATAAAATTTACTGTACTGATTTCGGATTAGTTGAATCATACATAGTTATGAATAAACATAAAACTAAGAGTCAATGTGGAATTGCTGGGACTCCAACATTTCTAAGTCTTGATTGCCATCAAGGGTTTACTCATGCGCGTAAAGATGATATTGAAGCGCTACTTTATGTATTGATTTATATCATGAAGGGAAAATTACCATGGCAAAATGCAAAAAATGATAATCAAGGTGCTGACAAAAAAAAGAATACATCAATTGATAAACTTTGCAACAGACTCAATGAACAATGGAAGATCATGTTGTATGGCATTCGAGAATGTGAATTTTCAGCAAAACCAGATTATGAATGGTTTCGCGATTGCCTCAAATCAATTAATTGAATAATTTGATTTGAGTAATACATTTTTTTTTAACTAGAAGTAATCTAATATAAACGATAAACGCATATATGACAATATATGTATTGAAATTAGAAAATAATAAATTTTATATTAGTTCTACAAGAAATATTAAACAAAGAATGATATATCATAAAAAATGTCCAAATCAATGGATTATAAAATATCCAATTATTAATATTCATGAAACTCTAGAAGGATCTGATGTTGGCAAAGAAATAGAAAATAATCTGATCAAAATCTATATGGCAAAATATGGAATTAACTCAACTCGCGGAGGTTCATTCACTGAAATATATCTAAATAAATCTCAAATTGAATATTTAACAAAAGAATTAAATTTTATGAAAACAATTTGTTCTATATGTTATCGGTCAGGACATTCAGTGCAAGAATGTATAGAAGATTCATTAACTTGGGAAACAATTAATTGCGAAGAATTATATTCAATAAAATAATTTCTCTACCCAATTCAAAAATATCTGAAATTACTAATATTTTATTTGATTTATTAAAATAATCAAATCGCCTATAATTCACATTAGACATGGTATTTTTTATCCAAAATTGATGAACAATCAGTATAATTATACCGATAAGGCGTAACAACTATCTACGATGCTTTCTCCAAGTGAATATGCTACCAAGCTTGCTAATGATCTTACAAAAATCACTATGACTGATTTCTTTAAAGCTGTTCATTCGCAGTTTTACCCAGATCAAGATATTTCATTCATGGAATATTTTCTGGAATTGTGTGATCATGAAGGTGAATTTATAGTTCATCATAGTAAACTTGTAGAATATGGAATTATGACATCTGATCGTTCAAATGATATTAAGAAGAAATTAGATCAATTGATGATAATCGAATGCTCCGATTACCTTTTGCGAGATATCTCGCAAAACTCTCAAAATGGAGGAAGACCATCTAAGGTGTATTGTCTTACTCCTGAAGCATTTAAGAAATGTTTAATGCGGGCTCGCAGATATAAGGGTCAATCAGTAGATCCTATTATCTATTGTGATTATTATCTACTCCTCGAAAAAGTTCATAAACTTTACATAGATTATGAACGATTGTATTCAAATAAATTACTTTCAATTAAAGATGATAAGATTGATAAACAATCGAAGAAGATTGATGAATTACTTTCAGATGTAAAAGATTTGAAATCTACAAATGCCAATCAATCAAAGGAAATTGCGGAATTAAAACTAATGAATGTAGATCAATCAAGAAATATTGATCGGTTGATTGGTCATGCTGAAGGATTAGACAAAAAGATTGATACAATATTTGGATTTATGCTTTCATT
>JACCDS012191621.1_pt1 | contig 28966 bp, 31 predicted proteins | sample 7446441 | NCBI WGS metagenome assembly JACCDS01 (sample SAMN15323445, study PRJNA562643) | freshwater metagenome | isolation source: river surface water | place: USA:Blue River Watershed | collected 2017-08-17 | reverse complement strand
TTTGTTTGAGGTAGGCCAAGTCCCATGCTTTGTTGGGTGCATCTTGGTGTTTTTCCGGGTAACCGGCGGCCCCAATACAAAATTGAGTGGCATGAGTATCCACTTGCTCCTCGTCCAAATATTTACCCTGGTTCATGGCTTTGATTTGAGCAATCAGTTCCAAGGCACTGGCATTTCCTCGCTCTTCGGGTTGGAAACGCACTTCATTCTTTAGGTTATCGCCCCGCAAGGCCAGCACATTATCAATACCCAAATAATGCAATTCTATCAGCGCATTTTCAGTTTCTTCTTTGGTGAATCCACCACAGATGAGGTGTGGCACCGCATCAATGTTGAATCGATTCATCAAGGCAGCACAGATGGCCACGGTACCAGGACGCTTTTTTGTGCTTTTTTTCAGAAATGATCCATCGGCTTGAGGTTTTAATACATAATCCTCCCTGTGGTATGTAACATCTACAAACGCTGGATCAAACGCCATCAATGGTTCTATGTGAGTTATCATATCGCCCAGAGATTCACCTTTCAATGGGGGTAATACCTCAAATGAAAATAAGGTTTTGTTGTCAGCTAAATTTATGTGATCGGTGATTTTCAATTTGCTTTTTATAGATTCATTATTTCCTCACCCTATCCCCAAACCCTTTACCAAAAACGGTAAGGAAGATGTACTTGAAGTAGTACCAAACATTGAGGTGATCAATCATCTTGGCATCTGTTTCTGCCAAGAGTTGCGGGGTGGACATATCAATTTTATTGATTTGAGCCAATCCAGTAATACCCGGACGAATAGTGTATACCCCTCTCTTTTCACGTTCTTCAATCAACTCCAATTGATTGAACAAGTTGGGACGAGGCCCTACAAAACTCATATCACCCATCAGCACATTGAATAACTGAGGGAGTTCATCCAATTTGGATTTGCGCAGAAAAGAACCCCAATTGGTAATGGCACTTACTTGTACCAAATGCGTTGCCACCGCCTGAGTGTTTACGTGCATAGATCGAAATTTTAATAAATTGAATGGTTTTTGATCGAAACCAACACGTTCTTGCCTAAATAAGGGAGAACCTGTATCAAATAAACCAATAATCAACAATAAAAGGATTACGGGGCTTAAAATAAGTAACCCAAAAAAAGAAAAAATTATATCAAATATTCTTGTCATCAATTATTGAAATGATTGGAATGTTCTAAGCAAACCTGCCCTACTAGAAACAGGTAATGGCTTGCCAATGGCGGTTATGATTTTTTGATTACTTACCACATAAGAATCTGTGAGTTTCTGCAAACGCTCTTCATTGAGTGGAAGTTTAAGGACATTTCCTATTTTAGCAATAATTTGAACCAATTTCTTTGAAATACTCCAAATCTTTGGTTTTCTATTCTGAGATTCCGCTAAGATGGAGATAACCTCATTCGTCGAAAGTGATGCATCGTCAGCTACATTGTATACACCTGAAGGAATATCTTCTCTTTCGATGAGTTCTTTGAAAATGAACATTAGATTATCAATACTGCAAAAAGACCGTTTGTTTTCAAATGCCCCTAAAGGCCATGGAATTCCTTTGGAGGCTAACTTATGTAGTAAATTCAAATTCCCCTTATTACCTGGCCCGTGAATCATGCATGGCCTTAAAATATATACTCGCTTGCCTTCAGGAATCTCTTTTGATAAAATGTATTGTTCTGCTAAGAGTTTGCTCTTACCATAATGTGTAATTGGATTCGGAACAGTTTCTTCAGTTAATTCTCCGTGGACAATATCTGCCACAGCTTTAACAGAACTAAGTGTGATAAATACTTCGGCATCTGATGCCAGAAAAGCATCAAATACTGTTTTGGTTAATTCGGTATTAACCTGGTAGTATTCATCGGCATTTGATGTTTTCTTAAGGTCATGAGCTTTGCCTGCAAGATGGACAATAATTTTCGCATCTTCAAAATAGGTTTCATTACTTCTTGAAGAAACCTTTACAACTTCACTTTGAAAATACTTTATAAATGAGGTTCCAACAAAACCTGTTGATCCAGTTAAAAAGATCATCTTCCAAAATCGTCTTGAACTCTAACAATATCATCTTCATCAGAGGGGTTATTTGCATCTGTATGTTGCCAAATTTCAGCAATAAGAGTATAATCATCTAAACCTATCAAACGGTGACGCTCTCCTTGATTCAATGTTATAGTATCTCCCACATTTAATACATCAATTGCTCCTTCTTCGTCATTAACACTTCTTTTCACTCCTGCTTGTCCGCTGATGACCCTCCATATTTCCGCTCTTCGATGATGGTATTGCCATGACATTCTTTTTCCAGGCGATACAACTAATATCTTAGGACTCAATTTGCCAGAAATTTTCAAACTAGAAACGTCTAACCCTTCAAAATAATTATTAGCAAATTTTTGAGCTTGTTCTTCAGAAATTACAAAAAAACCACCCCAAGGGCGTTGATGATCACTTGCAACGATTTCAAATGAATTCGCTAATAAGTCTTTTTGTATTTTTTCAAAAATCATAAACAAATTATCTATCCGACCAATTAAGATCTTTTATTTCTTCAAAAACTCTTTTAACACCTTCTTCTAGAGTAATAATGACTCTCCATCCCAAACTAGTCAATTTAGACACATCCATCAATTTACGAGGTGTTCCGTCAGGTTTAGTCTTATCTGTGACAATTTCACTACCAAAACCAATTATTTGTTGAACCATTTTACCTAAATTTAAGATTGAGTTAAGCTCTAAAGCCATTTTGTTGTAACATCATTTCTCTTTTCACGCGTTCAACATCTGAGGCTACCATCTCACTAACTAAACCAGCTAAATCGTATTGTGGTTTCCAACCCAATTGTGTTTTGGATTTGGTTGGATCACCAATTAACAAGTCCACTTCTGTAGGACGGAAATACTGAGGATCAACCGCAATGACTTGTTTACCTATCTCCAATTGATAATTAGAATTATTACAAGCCGCAACATAGCCTTTTTCATGAACCCCTTGACCTTTAAACTCAATTTCAATACCTACTTCGGCAAATGCCAATCTCAGAAAATCACGAACATACGTAGTTTCCCCCATAGCGATTACATAATCCTCGGGAATATCCTGTTGCAAAATGCGCCACATGGCTTCTACATAATCTTTGGCATGTCCCCAATCACGTTGTGCATCTAAATTACCTAAATACAAACAGTCTTGTTGTTCTAAAGCAATAGCTGCAGTAGCCATTGTGATTTTACGTGTCACAAAGGTTTCACCTCTTCGTGGCGATTCATGATTGAACAATATACCATTACAAGCAAACATTTTATATGCTTCTCTGTAATTTTTTGTAATCCAAAAACCATAAATTTTAGCGGCTCCATAAGGCGACCTTGGGTAAAAAGGAGAATGTTCATCATACAATCCTTTTTCGTTTTTATTCTCAGCCAAACCTCCGTACAATTCAGAAGTAGAAGCCTGATAAATACGGGTTTTCTTTTCTAGTCCTAAAATTCGTACAGCTTCTAAAATTCTTAAAGTGCCCAAACCATCCACATTGGCCACATATTCTGGCGAATCAAACGACACTTTTACATGGCTCATTGCGCCTAAATTATAAATTTCATCGGGTTGAACTTCCTGAATAATTCTTATAATATTAGTAGAATCTGTTAAATCTCCATAATGCAATTTAAAATTGACGTTACTCTGATGTTGATCTTTATAAATATGATCTATACGCTGAGTATTAAATGAAGAGGCCCTTCTTTTAATACCATGTACAAAATACCCCTTAGATAACAATAGTTCGGCTAAATAGGAACCATCTTGACCCGTGACTCCTGAAATTAATGCAACTTTCACGTAAATATTATTTTAAATTTAGATTTTTTAATGTCCTTTCATTATTCGACCTTCTTTTTTTATCAATCAACCAACCCCATTTATTAAAATACATAATACAGCTCCTTAGGTAAATGACAAAAAGACTTAATTTCTTTCTACTACCATTTTCATGTTTGTGAAAAATTGACAACGTATTTATGACTACAGTTTTATAGTTTTCATTAATTCTTCGCGATATATCAAAGTCTTCAAAATACATAAAAAATCTCTCATCGTAATAACCAACTTTATCAAAAACATCAACTCTAAACAAACTAAAACAACCTGAAATTATTGGTACTTCAATTATATCATTTTGAACAAATCTAAGGTAATATTTATTTAGCCTTTTTTCAAATAAGGGGTTATCTAATCGCAACGCCCTCGTCAACACATCAATCGGCGAAGGTATCAATTTGGGTAAAATCTGTATTTCACCGTCATAATTTAATATCTTTGGCATCACTAATCCAACTGAAGGATTTTCTTTCATGTATAAATAGAGACCATCGAATACACTAGAATTAAAATTTATATCATAATTAATTACAAAATGAAAAGGTATTTTATTTTCTACACTTCTTTTAATCGCACGATTATGACCAGCCCCAAATCCAATATTTTCATTAACAAAATCATAATTAACATTTAATTTTTCAAAACGATCATCTTTGATTGGAGAATTATCTACAAGATAAATCATGTTCAAATTTTGCAAGCTCGTCAATTTTCCAATGATATGAGAAATACTTTCGAAATTTGAATTAAATAGTACAATAGAAATATTATATTGGCCTTTTGGATCCATAGTTTAAAAAATTAAATTTTTCAAATAACGTTCAGCAGCCAACTGATCAGAAAATTGTTTTGAGGTTTCTATTGCCAATCTAGAAATTCGACGCTTTTCCGAGAGACTTAAGTTGTTGATGTGAATTAATACCGCTTTAAGGTCTTCCACACTATTCGATTCACAAAGAAAACCGTTTTCCCCATCAATAATGATTCCATCCATACCTTCTTTTTTGGAAGCTACCGTAATACAACCAGATGCCATTGCCTCAATGTAAACTAGGCCAAAAGACTCATTCCTGCTTATCATTACAAAAATGTCGTGATTTCTCATAATTTGACTGATTTCCTTCCTGGAATTCCGCAGTAATAAAAACACTTTTTCATTCAGCCGAAATTTATTAACATACCGCCTAATTTGGGTTAACTCAGAACCATCGCCTACATACGTTAATTTAAAGCCCTCTGCAAATTTTAAATTATGCAAAGCCTTTAAAACAGCTAAAGGCGCTTTTCTTTTAATTAGAGACCCAACAAATAAATAACTAGATATACCCTGAAACTTGTCATTTTCGTTTAACTTCTCTTTAAAGAAATAATCTGGAATTCCTGACGTGCAGATAAATGATTTTTTCTGAATACCAAAAACACTTTCGAAATTATCCTTTATGGATTGTGATCTAAAACCCCATATATTAATTTCCGAAATGAGTAATTCATAATTTTTCTGATAATATTTCTTTAAATTATTAGCTTGTCCGTGAACGACAACTGAAGTCAAAGAACCAAATTTTTTTCCGTAATGTAAGACAAACTCAATCGAGGGATAATGAAAATGGCCTATGACAACAGAAGGAGTTATTCCGTTTGAATCTAAATATTGATTTATAATTAATTCTATGTTTCTGATGTTATGATCCCTGTACTTCCAACCGGGCAGTACTCTAAAAGCCGGGACTCTCAATACATCAACACCTTCAAGACAATAGTGCAGCGTATCTTTTAAGTAAATTGAAGAAATACACTTTCCCGAATGTGAAGCAACATAAACTTGAAATCTATTGAGCAGAAAATGAACAATCCTAGGAAACGAAGGATAAAGATATACCACTGTGACTTTATGACCCATTTTTACCCATTCCTTCGCAAAACTATGAACAACATTAGTGCTATTTTTTAATTCAAAATCAGGCGAAGGATAAATACTCGTGAAAATTAATAAATTCATTTAGACTTTCTCTGTGATAAATAATATTCTGGAAATAATAAATTCAAATGGATTTTTAGAAACACTAAAACTGCTTTTACTAAAGAGTTAAATTTATATTCAATGTAAAACGACTCAACTGGGTTGAAGCCTAATGGGGAATACAAATGTTGAAGCCGTTGCCATAGATTATAATTTGAATTCAAATATTTCGGCGGCCATGAATTTCGCTTACATTCCCCCACAAATGATTTCGTTAAAAATAATTGGACTCCTACCCTTTTAGCTCGCATACCATATTCAAAGTCGCCAAAAGAATGTCTAAAGAATGGTGATAATTTTCCAATTCTATCAATCACTTGTCTAGGCACCAAGACAAGATTTCCGTTAAAATAATCAATACTTTGGTACTCCCCTATTGGCGAAATCAACTCTTTATTGACATAACCCCCGTAGGACACTCTTAAATCATTCTGACCAAATGAAATTGCACCGACAACTATTGTGTTTGAACTGCCGGAATGCTTAACGCCATCTAGCATTTGAATGAGAGCTTCTGGATAAAGTTTTGTATCCTCATTCAACCAAAGAAAAAAATCATAAACAGATGCGGCGTCTGCAATGTCCCATAATTTCAACATTCCTCTATTCCAGAAAAGATTGCCATCACCATGATATATTTTAACACCAGGGAAATGTGATTTAATATCTTCTACTGTATTATCTGTACAAAAATCTTCAAGTAAATAGTAATCCAAAAATACAGAGTCTGGAATAAATAAATTTTCAACGGTACGTAATGTAGATTTTAAAATTTCTATTCGATTATAACTAGTAATAAGCACTGCAATTCTCATACTCATCAACTTTTGCCAAGAAATAAAAAGCCCCAGTAAAAAGAATAAGTCATCATTGGCTCATTTTGCAAACTCAAAACGATAATTAAAATGAAAAATGCGGTAAACCTAAAGTCTTTCTGATATAGCATATTTACATTTCGAGCAATTATTACGAAATAAAAAAAAACAAATACAATACCAAAAGATACAACAAACTGGGAAAATCCATTTCCATGTCCAACTTCATAATTCTCATCTTGAAACATCGGATGGTCGGCATAGCGTGTTTTGATATGCATTCCGTTACCTAGAAAAGGATGCTTCTCAATATAGTGTAAATCAAAAAGCATCTGTCCCAATCTAGTATAATTCATTTCCCCATCAGCGCTAAGTGCAATATCAGATTGCTCATTTATTTTTTCACCTAAAAAAGGTGTCGATGTATACAAAAATAAAAAAAATAAAACGAATATACTAGAAACAAATATACTAGTAATATTAACTTTAAAGATTTTATACAATAAGATAAAAAACAACAGAATATAACCAGAAGTGCTGAATGTCGAAATCAGCGCTATGAGTATTACTAACAATTTGAATTTATTAATAATTTTATAATAAGGTAAAATTAATGTGATAGCCAAAATTAAAAAATTCGAAAACACACCAGGCTCCCAAAACATGCCAGAATTCCGCATAAAATCGGGACGAGTTTGGTAAAAAAAATAATAATATCTGTCGTCCTCTGTATATGTATAAGGTAAAATTTTGATTATTCCAATTAGATCTAAAGACATTAGGATCAGACTCAAAAATGAAATATAAAATATTGTATTATAAAAACGAAAAATTATATTTTTTCCGTTACCCCAGAATACTAAACCTGCCAAAAAAATCTTAAAAACTAAATTAATATTCCCTAGCCAACTTGTATACCCCAAAAGATGCGACTGCATCAAAAAAAATAGCATAAGGGTAATTATAACAAACAGCATTTTTTTTAGAAATGCATAATTAATATTTTTATACCAAATAAATGTAATAAATATAGCGAAAATAAAAACTAAGTACTTCGACTGTCTTCCTTCTGGATTACCGCTAACTACAAGCAATATAAATATCAGCAAAGAACCCAATAAATTAGATTCTTTAGCCTTATCAGTTATCAAAATCGTATTTTTATATAATGAATGCACGTTGACTAAACTTTAGTATCTTTCATTAAAAGTGTAACATTTAATTCCATGTACCTCTTACAATAACAAGTTCTGATAGTGCTTCATTCATGCATTTTAAAGAATTGTCAATACTAAATGGGCTATTTTGTTTTCTTATAATCATCTTTTCAATGTATTCCTGTCTGTCCTTTAACATTTTTTCCATAGCATTTGTTAAAGTCTCAAAACAAAGTGGATTAAAATACAAAGCAGAATCTCCTAATATTTCCTTGTGGCCTAAAATGTTAGAGCAAATTAATGGAATACCTAAATCTAGTGCCTCAATAATTGGCATATTTGTTGGCCCGATAAACGAAGCAAAAATAACTGAAATGCAACCCTCATAAAGTGCTCTAACATCCTCGATAGGTAGAAAAGAAAAGAAAATAATATTTTCAATCAAATTATACTCTTTCACACTATTTTTTAAAAAATCAATATTCCCTTTATCTGAACCGCAAAAAACAACTTTTATTTCAGGATTATCATTGATCATCTTTTTAACTGCTTTTATAATGCAAATATGATTCTTATGTGCCCAATATTGTGCCGGGTAAAAAAAATATTTCCCAAAATTTAAACCCAATTTATTTATTCTCTGGACCGTTTCCGTATGTGAAATATTTATATCAGTTACTATCCCAGCAAACAGAGGAAGAACCTTGATTTTGTGCTCCCCAATATTTGTGTAGTTCAATAATTCTTTTTTACCCGATTCTGATTCTACGAAAACTTGTAACGCTCTAGGGAGCACTTTAGAATAATATTGGTTTCTTCTCTCAAATTCTCCAGATTTTATGGTTTCAGGAAATGTGTAAGTTGATAAATGGCCTAAATCCCAATTTGTTGCAATAAAGGGGTAATTTTTCAATATACATTCACCTTGCTTCAAGTAATAAATTATAGATATCCCCTGGTTTATTAATTTCTTTTCAATAATAAATTGAAAAAATTTAAAATAAAATCTCAAAATTAAATGAGAAATACCCGACCGACTTGCAATTTTTTTTAGTAACTCAAAATTAGAAAAAGGTGCAAGATTAATCACTTTTTTGTTAAAACTATAAACAGAAAAGCTTGAGGAAATAAAATAAATCTCAATTGTCTCATCAAAATCATTCAAGTCAATGCCTTGAATTAACTTTTCTAAATAAGAAAAAGCACCGCCAATTTGCGGTTTAATTTCAAGTGGTATCCAAATTCCAATTTTCACAGTTTATTATTTTTGTTAGCGGCTTTACTCCCCCTCGTATTTATTAAGGAATTTTTTATATTAGTTAAAATAATTATAAAACAGCTTTTATTTTTTCAATTACAGAATAAATTTCTTGATCACTTAAGCCAAGTCCACTAGGAATATAGAATCCATTTCTCGCCATTTTTTCTGCAGATGGATAACTCTCCCCTTTAAAGAATCCCATATCCAAAAAGACGGGTTGTTCATGCATACACCAGAAGAATGGTCGTGTTCCAATTCCAACTTTTCCTAATTTGTCAACCATGCGTTCACACAATTCTTGTGTATCAGCAACTAATCCAAAGACCCAGTATATATTTTCGGCATAATCTGTACTTGCTAACGGAAGTTGAAATCCAGGTAATCCTTTTAAACCTTCTTGATATAATTTCCCGATATGACGTTTTTTATCTAAATGTGCGTCCAATCTTTCTAATTGTGCCAAACCCAATGCCGCTTGTAAATTTGTCATTCTGTAGTTCCATCCAAGCTCTTTATGAACAAATCGTCTACCTGGTTCAAATGCTAAATTTCTAAGCTTTCTGCAGCGCTCAGCTAAATGATCATCATTACATACAATCATTCCTCCTTCACCGGTTGTAATATGCTTATTGGGATAAAAACTAAAAATACTAACATCCCCAAAAGAACCACATAATTTACCATTATATGTTTGACCGTGCATTTCAGCAGCATCTTCTATTAAATATAAATTGTGTTTCTTGCACAATGCAAGCACTGGATCCATATCTACCGGTAAACCATAAATATGAACTACTATAATAGCTTTTGTTTTGGAAGTTATTTTAACTTCAATCTGATTCACATCCATATTCCAGGTTGTAATATCACTCTCTACTAAAACAGGAACCCCACCTGCCTTAACAACAGATTGTGCAGGTGAAATAATGGTAAATGCAGGCACAATCACTTCATCGCCATTTCCAATATTTAAAGCCTGTATTGCTACATCGAGTGCAGCTGATCCATTAGATACCGCTATCCCATGTTTACGAGAAACATACTCAGCAAATTTATCTTCAAACTCTTTAATGAATGGCCCTTCTGATGAAATCCAACCTGTTCGCACACATTCAACTAAGTACTTTTCTTCATTTCCTCCCAATAGCGGAGTATTAACTGGTATCATATTTTATATAATTATTTTCAACAATGGATATATTTCAATTCACAACCTTTTTAAGTACAAAACACACCCCCCAAGTTTTTTGAGATGGATTATTACCTGTTATAAATTCCTCGCTTTTTATTAATTCGAATCCGGAAATATGAGCTAAAAATAATATTTCATTCAAACTAAAGTGTCTCATTGGATGTGCTTCAAATAATTCATTAAATTGGTTGTTTTTTTTATCCTTAACAATAACTGTAAACTCAACATTTACAATGTGATTGTTATAATCTATAACCGGATTCGCTATTCTAGTAATTTCACATTCCTCATCTTCCATCTTTTTTAATCTCAATTGCGCTTTTTGTTCATAAACTGCTGGCGTATACCAAACATCAAACACAAATACGCCATCTTTATTTAAGTGGTTATGAGCATTTTTAAATACAGAAGTTAAATCTTGATTAGAAGTAAGATAACTAACAACATGAAACAAAGACATTACAACGTCATATCTTTTATCTGTTTTATAATTGATAATATCACAAACATGACATTCAAAACCTTTATTTTTTGCAATTAAAGCCATTTCATTGCTTCGTTCAACTCCAAATACATTGTATCCCGCCGAATTAAGCAATAAACCGTGAATACCAGTTCCAGAACCTAGCTCAAGAATGTTTATCGCTTTGGGAGCGACCTCTTTAAGTAAATTTATAATGTAGTTTATTTCACTTTGATAATCTTTATCATGATAAAGTAGATCGTAGTACTTCGAATAAGCTAAAAAATTTTGTTTCATAATTATTCCATTAACAATTTATTACTGTCGACATGTTCAAATCTAACCTTGTCTAGATCTCCAACATAAGGACCTTGTTTTACTTCAATTATTTCAGCTTCTTCAATAATTTCAAATCCATGACCTCCTGCCGCTAGCAATATTACATCCCCTTGTTTAAGAATTTTACTCCTTAAATAATTTTGTTCGTCATCATAAAAATCTACTCGCACAACGCCGGATTTCATAAACAAAACTTCTTGTGTCTGTTTTACTTCTCGCTTCACCAGATTATGTCTGTGCGGAACAATAACATAGCCAGATGGTCGTTTCATGTATCCAAGTTGCTGTGAGAATTCATCAGTAGTAAAAAAGGCTATTCCATCCTTCTGAAAGGATGCATACATAATAATAGCAAGTAAGTTGTCTTTGTGAATTATTTTTTCCGGATTTTCCATATTTTGTTATTTTAGATAAATATTTTGTCCATTGTCATTTGTTTAAAAATATATTTTTCTAACAGATTATATAACAGGCAATTGATATACGCTAGACAAATTTTAATTGAGCTAATTTCGATTTTTATTACAAATATTATAAAAATAGAGCTACCTCAACAATATTTGACAAAGCCATTGAGTTAATATACATTCCAAAAAATTTTAATCGGTGGTTTCAAGATCCTAATCTTAAATCGGTATAGGACTATGGGTTCACCGTAACTGTAGTAGGACGAACAAGAAATCCCGCATCACTCTATTGGCCAATTTAAGGTTACTATTTAATTTTAATAACATACTTAAATTCTGATATAAAATGCAGGAATTCAACACTATCGTATATATAATGTGTTATCAAGTATGAAGAAGCCCCTGCTAAAATAATAAAGGCTATTATTGGTAGATTAATTTCCACTCCTAAATAGTTAAAAATCATCAATAATGTTCCAAGAGTTATTGTCATTATCAAACTAGCTAAAATAGAGTATTTAATTAATGCAAAGAGTTCAACTAATTTAAATTTAAGCAACTTAGAGGTTAACATTACTTGTATATAAGTATATAAAATATCATTAATTACTTTAAAAATACAGAATGCTATAATTCCAAAATTTGAAGCAACTATGAAAAATATTAAAGAGAAAACTAAATTAATACTAATTGATTTTGGATATATATCTGGTTTATTTAATAATTTATAAATATCTCGTTGTACCCACATATTCCTCATGATTCCTTCGCCAAAAACTGTTATTGAAAGAATAAGAGGAAGTGCCTCCCATTTCTGAGCAAAAACAATTGGAATAAATTTTGAAGATAAGAGTGCAATTCCAATCATTATAGGAATATTAAAAAATACAATTCTCTTTGTTATCCCCAAAAATCCAATTTTCAATTCACTTACATTCCTCTGCATATGACTTAACATTGGAAAAGATATTGCACCAATTGAACCATTAATAATTGTATAGATTATTGTTATTAAATATTTACCTGTTGAATAAAGCCCTAAAGTTGACATATCAAAATATTTACCTATAATAATAATATCCAAATTGCTATACAAATATTCAATTAATTTTTCTAAAATCACCCACTTACCGAAACCTAACATTGTCTTAAGTTCCTTCATTGAAAAAATAAATTTTGGTGTCCATCGAGTAAAAAGAATATACATTATTGCAGAGACAATACTATTTGAAATTTGACCAATAACCAATGACCATACACCCCAGCCAAACAAAGCCAATGGTAAGGTAAAACAAATCAATACTATAAGAGGTAATAGTTGTATAATAAAGATTTTTTTAAAATCTAATCCCTTCTGGAGTATTGCATTCTGAACCAATTGTAGCGAACTGAAAACTATTGTAATACTTAATGCTGGAATAATTTTTAATAGGCCATTATTTTTATAGACTTCAGAAAATACAGGCGTTAATACCACAGCAATGATAGCCATGAATATTGCAAAAAAAATACTTGACCAAAAAATTGTATTGAGTCTTAATTCACTTAATCCCTTCTCCTTTATTAAAAATTCAATTAGCCCAAGACCTTGTAAAAGGTTAGTAAATCCAATAATTACTAAACTAATTGCCAAAAGTCCAAAATCAGAAGGATTTAAAATATTAACCAACCATAAAGTAAAAATTGGACTAATCAATTTAGGTACAACCATTCCTAATGTAGTCCATTTAATCGATTTTAAAGAGTTTCTCTTAATTTGGTAATTATCAAGCATTTTAACTAATACTATTTTTAACAATTATTGCAAGTTTATTAGCAATTATTTCATGTGCTTTGAGATTAATATGAATACCATCAGTTAATAATAATTCAGGACTATCTTTTGTCATAGCGTACAGGTCAAATAAATCTATGTTGCCTTTACTTTTCACTAAATTTGCAATTATACTATTGTATTTCAAAATATTCTTATCAAACTTAAACGACCTGCTCTTATTTCTACTATTAGTATCAGCAATGTTAATTACTACAACTTTAACAATCCCATTTAATTGACAGGCACTTAATAATATTTTTTCATAACTATTTTCAAAACGAACCAAATTCACATATGTCATTGGAAAATACTTAGTGAAAAAATAACGATAATTAGATTTGAATTTAATATATAATTTTGCAATTATTTTAGGCATAACATAAGTCAAAACCAATCTTTCAAATTTAGAAATTATTCTAGGACTACAATCACAAATTCCAATTTGAATAATAATCACTTTTGATTCTGATGTTTCAATATCATCATACACGTTTTGAGTTGAAGACTGAACAACACTAGTATTCCCGCGCTTTGATTTATTTACTACATAGTAATCATCACCGAGTAATTCATTAAGTTTAAATGAATAGGTGTCTCTAATTGAAATGCCGTCTTCGATACGAGCCATTGAAAGAGAATCTCCAAGTACTGTGATAATTTTTTTCGTCAATTTCGTATTTTGAGTTTAAATCAAAAGAAGTAAATAATAAATCAACTAAGATATAATTTGAATTCAGAAAGTGTTTTTGGATACAAAATACGATTACTTGAAAATTTTTCAAGATAATTTTTCAATTCTATTTTGCGAGTATCGTTATCATATACAAACAACTCAATCAAGGAAATTACCTTATAGCCCTTATTCGCAAAATTTACTAAAGCATACGAACTAAATCCAATAACTGCTTTACAGTTTACTAAGTTAATCATCTCGACTGGAAAATGCTTTTCGATTACTTTTAATTGAAAAGTCTTTATAAAATCCGAATTTTCAAATCTGGGATGAGATTTGACATAACAATTATGCTCTTCAATCATAAGTTTCCAAAAATTCAAAAAGTGAATACTTTTTTGCAAATTCAAATCATTATAATCGATTTCTGATTCTAAAAACAACAAAAATGATTTATCATGTATAATAGTTACAGAATATAAATCAAGAATTAAACTAATTTCCTCAGCTCTGATAGTGTTATCAATTAATCTATAATTGAAATCTGAATTGCCAGATATCCCAAGTATATTATTGTTATTTTCGTAAAAATATCTATTCAAGGGACTACCAAAAATGACTCTAATAAAATATTTTTCCAAAATTCCACATTTTTGATTTGTGTAGTCTTCATAATTTTCAAGTCCAAGAATTATTTCATGTATTTTTTGTAGACGATATAGAAATGAAAATAATAGGACATTATAATACTCTGTAAAAAAATAGATTTTGGCATTTGATATATGTGTAAAATGTTTACAAAAAATGTACCGGCTATATAAAAAACCTGATAATATTGTTATAGGATTATATTTATTGAAATTCGTGTTCTTTAATTCTATTACTTCAATTAAAAAACCAGACTCTAAAAAAGGACTGATGTCATATTTAACATCAATTAGAACAATAAGATGTTTTTTTTTCCTTTCTCTGTGAACTAGAGTAACCGCCAATAAAACATCATTATAAGCAGCGCAAAAGTAAACAAAATCAACGTTCTTAACCCCAGCTCTAAACATTTTCACATATTATATCCACCAATCTTATTGTAATAATCTAGTGCATTAATTTGCTCTGAAATCGAAATCATTTTAGTGAAATCAAGGTCTAAAAATGCCTTTGTCTGCAAATACAATCCAGCTTTAAAATTCTGATCAAGATTATCATCAAATACAAAGTCAGTAATTTGTATCGAACCTTTTATTTGATGTTGCAATTTTTCGATCGGTTTCAGATAAAATCTTCTTTTTCTAGTGCTAATTTCAATAGCCCATCTCCCTGGACCTTCCCAATTTGAATGATATGTAAATGGAATATTACTTTGACTAATACCTGAACCAATAAAAATACTACCACTAGGATGCCATGTTATCGCATCTTTACCACCAACAAATGCATTAAGCACTTTGGGAATTCCAATTAGTGAAAAAGCAGTATCAATTACATGTGATGAATTTGAGATGATCCATTTTTTCAAGGCTTCAGAATCATATATATTTGGATCTATAGTATTTATCCATTCAGTAAATTCAAAATGGGCACTTGTTATTCCACCGTCAATTTCAACCTGTTCTTTCAATACCGAGATTGAGGCATAATATCGCCTGTTATACGCAATGAAAACATCTACAAAACATTCAATTGACTTTAGTTTTAATTCATTTAAGCCTGCTATTGTCAATTCTCCTGGTTTCTCCAGCATTATATATTTAACTCCAGCATCCATGAGCAGAATGCTTGTAATTTTTAACTGATCAGTTGAAGCCGCGTTGATTGCGAATTCCGGTATATCTATATGTTGCTCTAAAAACTTATTTAATCCCCCAGAAAAATATTCAAAATGTGGATAATCACTTTTTAATGCCTGAATTTTCTCATCACCTCTTCCTACAATTATTACTTCAGAACCTAAACTTGCAAGAACCTTTAAATATTCTCTTGCCATGAATCCACTTCCAATCAGAAGTACTCTACTATTTGATGCCATTTTTATGTTATTGGGCATGAATCACTTTTTAATAATCCAAGACTGTTATTTATTGACTCAAAAAACTGAAGATGATAGTTCATAGTTTCTTTAATGTCAGGCAATTTAATTGTTCCGGCTTTAATGTTTTGATATAAGGTTTCAGTTAACTTGCTCGCCATTGGCATATCAAATTTCCTTACTTCCAATTTACCATTAGACCCGATATTGAATTGATTTAATGTGTTTTCGTTAATTATATGTACATTTTTTCTATATCTTATCTGATTCTCACTACCCTTGCCTGAATTATTTTCTGAATCTGATGAAATAAATAATCTGTCTCCATTTTCAGACTCCCAAATCTGTTGTCCGAAAACTTCTACATACTTATCTCCGCGTACATTAGGGCTTTCGCTTTTAACCAGATTGCTTTTTATCAGGGTGATATCTGTTCCTGTAAAATATTTAAAAAGGTCAATATAGTGCAGTGCGTTACAAGCAAATCCAAAATGTCCACCAGTCACAGTAAAATCTATTGGTCCATTGATTGCATTCTTTATTTCATTATAACTTTGAGAATACCTGTTTAAAAAATTGCAATAAACAGATGCATTATATTCCTCTGCTGAGTTCAAAGCTTCATCAAACTGAGCAGCTGATTGAAAAACTACCTTCTCTAATAAAATATTTTTAATTCCAATATTAAGAACTTCCTTAAATAAGGTAAGCCGCATTTCAGCTGATGTAGCAATGACTGCAAAATCAAAGAAATTCTTTTGGCATTCAGCAAAAGTAGTTCTACTAATATTTTCATTTGTTCCACCAATCCTGGGTAAGTTGGAGTTAAAGACTGTACCATTAGGTTCAATTACTGAAACCTTATAACTATTGTCTTGTAAAAATGCCTGGGCATGTCTGCAACCCATATTTCCAAAACCTATAACAAGTATATTCATGGCAATGATTCTTTAATTTTTAATTCTTTCTTAGCTTTATGATCTTAAGCGAATGTTTTTAAAATGCGAGCAGGATTGCCTGCGGCAACTACGTTTGATGGAATTGATTTAGTGACAACGGACCCTGCACCTATAACTGTATTCTCACCAATAGTTACTCCGGGAAGCAATATTACATTTGCTCCAATCCAGCTTCCTTTCTTGATAGTTACAGCCTCATCAGGATAATAACCCTGATCAATAAATGGGATATCTAATCTGTCGAATTTATGGTTGTTTATATAAATATGAACGCCAGCACCCAGCATCACATCGTCTTCTATAGAAATAGAAGTAGAAAGTGAGGCAGATTCTCCATATAACATACAAGCAGGCCTGATTATTACACGGTTGCCTATTTCTATTATAGAACAACCTACAACATATGCACCCGGCCTTATTTCCGACGAATCCGAAAATTTTTTAAATTTCTTCATACATAATTTTATCATGGATTTGCGAAAATGCAATCTCCAATGTGTAAAAGGGACATCGGGCCCTATTCTGTCAGCATTGACAGAATAGCTTATTTTTCTAAAAATTTCAAATAACAACATTCCAGTTAGCTAAATTTTCTCCAAGGTCTATCATCTTCTTGCGCGCATTTATAAGTCCGTTACCTATAAAATTGAAGAGGTTTGCGGTTGCAACAGCACTTACACCAGAATATTTCAGCCCTTCAATCAAGTGACTTTCATTTCCTGCACCACCAGCAATTATAAGCGGAAGTTTTGTTTCTTTCTCTAAAACTGAGATCACGTCAAAGTCATATCCAAAGCCGGTTCCATCCTTTTCTATAGAATTCAAATAGATCTCCCCAACATTAAGTGACTCAACATATGGGATATACTCTTCTAAAGTCATGTCTAACTTAACAGAACCATCGTGTATATACACACAATTTACTCCGTCTACATTCTTGTAATCAATGGATCCAACAATACTTTGTGTGCCGTATCTCTTTATCAGACTTTCAACAAGCTTTGAGTCCTCTACGAGAATACTATTCAAAACTATTTTATCGGCACCATGGTTAAAAAGGATTTCAGCATCTGTCTCACTCCTAATTCCACCACCTGCAGCAATAGGAATAAAAACATCGTTTACAAGGTCAGAAATTGTTTTTGCAAATTCAATTGTAGATTTGTTATTCCTGGAAGCGTTCAATACAACTAGTTCATCCAGTGAAAAAGCTATTGATTGAAATTTATAATTTTTTTCAAGCCATTTTAAATTACCCACCTTTTGTAATCTGAAATTACGACTTTGCATAAAATACCCATCACTATAAATGAGTGAAAAAATTATTCTTTTTCTTAACATTAAAATTTATCTATAAAATTTTTCATAAATTTCAATCCATTGGTCTGACTTAACTCAGGATGAAATTGAGCACCTGCGATGTTGTCTTTCTCAAAACCCGCTACAAAATCGTCTTGGTAATTACAATAACATTGATTAATATTTACATCACTTTTCATTCTGAAACTATGGGTAAAATAAAAATCAGTAGGCTCATCATTAAAACCATGATATAATTTCAATTTACTATTTACATTTACCTGATTAAACCCAACATGTGGGACTTTAACGAGACTATTGTCAAACTTTACCACATAGCCATTGATATAGCCTAAACCTTCGTTTTCCCCATCTTCTGTGCTTGAGATTCCCAATAGCTGCATACCCAAACAAATTCCAAGCAATGGTTTTTTTTTCTCAAGTACAATTTCATTAAGGTAAGTATCAATATTTTTTTGCCTTATTTGCGTAATTGCTTTACCAAATGAACCAACTCCAGGCAAAATTATTTTATCCGCACCATTTAGTGTTTCATAATTATCACTTAACAACACATCATTAACGCCTAAGTACTTTATGGTACTCATTATTGATTTGATATTACCCATCCCGTAATCGACAATCACAATTCTCATATTTCAAAATCTTCTCCTGGAACAAATTTTGGTGACCAAATTCCATCTATCTTCTCAAATAAATCTTTATTTGCATATTTATCTAAAACAGCATCAAATTCTTCTTTAGTCATTTTATAATATTCTAAAAAAGTACCTATCAAATCATAGGGATAAGCATTATCATACATTTTAACCAAGTTTAATGCTTGATCCCTTGTCATGGAACCTCTCCTTATTTCAATTCCTGCATCTTGAGTTGCACGCCCAAATCCAAATTTTAAATACATTAAATAGGCGTGTAAAGTGTACAGTGCTTGGTCATTTTGAGAGAAATTAGTAAAGGTATCAACACTCCCTTCTTCTTTTTCAATTAACCCACAATTTTCCTTTGCAACAACATAATTTCTATAAGAGTCCCAAGATTCGAAATACGACCAATGTGTAAATGACAAACCAATTTCCGTAACCTCTTCATCTGTTGGAAATTTAAAAAAAGATAAATCAGCTTCCGAAATATCACTATCAGCTCTAATTCTATCAAAAACTATTTGATGTCCACCTTCTAAATATACTTTTTTCATATATTCAACACCATAAAGAGGATTGTTTTTACTTTCACTTGAGCCTCCATATTCTACTTCACCATCTTCGCCATAAAACATTAAGGGTATTTTAAAATTTGCGGCTGTTTTAATACAGGCAGTCATAATTGCAATTAACCAACCGTAATAAGGAAATCCTTTTTCGATAAAGCCGTATTTATTCAGTCTATCTAATACTTTTGGATTTGGAGATATGTGTATATGATCGTAGCCTGATTGAATAAAATTAAATAGATTTTGATCGCCAATAGGAAGTGATAATGCTGGGCGAACAGTAACTGCCAACGGATTCATTCCATATTTATGTTTTAACATATAGGCCACATAAGACCCATCCTTACCTCCACTTACAGGTACAATACAATCAAAACTCCCTGTTTTTGACTTGTATTTAGCTATTAATTCTTCGAGTTGTTTCTGTCTATGCGACCAATCGATTTGCTTCTTTTCTTCCATCCACTGACATGCATTACACCAACCTCTCTCATCGAATGTTATTCTAGGCCTGGTAGACATGTTTAAACAATTCTTACACCAAGTTACTTTCTTTTCGCTCATTGTTATATTATTAAGTATTAATCCTTAGTTATATTGCTGTCCAACCACCATCAACGATGATATTTTGCCCTGTAATATATTTTGCATCATCAGACAACAAAAAAGCCACTATTGGAGCAATATCTTCTGGGTTTCCTAACCTACGCATTGGTACTTTTTTACAATAATTATTTACAAAAACTTTGTTTTGATTATCAAAAATACCACCAGGAGAAACCGCGTTTACTCTTACTTGTTGTGGGCCAAAGTAAGAAGCCACATATCTGGTAAAATTAATTAAAGCCCCTTTTATGGCAGAATAAGCAGCAGGCATGGTCATGGTTGTTCCTTCATACACAGTAAAATCTGCACCTACAACGCCATATATAGATGCCATATTTATTATACTCCCCTCTTTTTGTACACTCATTTGAGTTGCAACTTTTTGAGATATATAAAAATAGCTGTTGAGTTGCCAATCTATATTTTGTTTCCAAGAATCATAAACAATATCTTCAAATTTTGTTCCCCAATCTTTTGTTCTAGGGTAGGCATTATTTACTAAACCATCTATTTTTTTATACTTTTTTAAAACCATTTCTAATCCTGCATCTATAGAGTTGGTATTTGTAATATCACAGTATACTTGAGATAAATCATCGTTAGTTTCGTGGTTAATTTCAAAATTAATACAAAAAGCCCCTTCTAATTTTAACCTATTAAGTATAGCCTTCCCTAGTAATCCATTTCCACCAGTAATTATGATGATCTTGTCTTTTAATCCATTATTCATTTTTGTAAAACAATTTTCAAAACATCTATCGATTCTCTTAGTGAATTAAAGGAATTTTGATTGGTTGTTAATAAAGTAGTGAAATAACCTAATTGTTCTAAATAGGTATCTTTTAGCACAAAGTTATCTGCTGCAAAAATAATTTTTCCATTATCTTCTTTTATACAATTATTAATAAGATCAATAGTTAAAGTTTCATTGTCAAATACAATTTCAATTACTCTTTTTGCTTTCCTTCTATAATAATTTAACAAAATATGGGCTGCAAAAGTATTATATTCTAAAGTGTAATTCGCATAATCGATAGCATCAATTTCTAAGCTGGATACGCTCCTCAAAATTGAGGAGGTTTTATTTGGCATACCAAATAACCAAGTCGTATAATCTAATTCGTGAAACAAATCTAAATGTACACCCCCGCCCATATTGGCATTAGCACTATAAACGGTTTTAAAATCTACACCAGGACGCCACTCGGGCAAATAAGAACCACAATAAACATTTATTTCGTTGATTCGGTTACCTTTTTTAATAATATTTTCTTTTAAAAAAACAAGACAAGGATGAAAACGCAAATTACAAGCCACATAATTTACTACTTTATTGTATTCAACTAGTGCAATTAATTCTGCTACGTTTTCTAATGAGTGTAAAGCAGGCTTTTCTATAAAAAGAGGAATCTTTTTTTGAGCAAGACATTTTATGGTATCGTAATGTAAATAAGTAGGATTAGAAATTATTGCAAAATCAAACCCCATTTTTGCTTCGTCTATGACGTAAATATTTTCAATGCCTTCTTCTGTATTTGCTGTTGGACTAGACCTTAATGCATAGATTGCACAATTGGGCTGTAGCGTACGCAAAGCTTCGATATGCTTTTTTGCAATAGAACCTAAACCAACAATCAACACTTTCATATTGCAAAATCTAACTTCTTGTTTTCCAACAAAAATTCCAGAAATAAAAAATCTAAAGGATGATCTAAATCGAAACAAACATGATTCATTACGTAAACCAAAGATTTATCTGTAATTGGTGATTTTAAATTTGTATCAAAAAAACTTCTCCTATACCAATAAAAAGATGCGTTTAAATCATATACTTTGGGCGCTGCTTGCCTGCTAAGTACACTTCCGTCGGTATTGGTTTTGACTAAAGTATAAAATCCATTGGCATTCTCTTCTACCATATTAAAATAAGGATTTCTGCTAGCATTATTAACAGAAAACAATGTCATAGCTTCAGAATTGGCAATCATTAATTCTAGCGCATGTTCTATATCTTCTAAAGTTCTTAATGGAGAGGTTACATCCAAGTCTAAAATAAAATCATATTTATCATTAATTAATGATTCTTCATATAATAATAAGTCTTTTATGGTATCTATTTTGCCAGCCGTATCGGTAGCTAAAAAATTTGGTCGATTATACGCTGTACTTACTCCCAAATTGTGCGCTACGGCTTTAATTTCTTGGTCATCAGTTGATAATGCTACTTTTGCATTCCATTTTAATTTTAACTTATTTGTTAAGTTTATGGTATAATTAATAAGAGGCTTACCACAAATAGGTTTTATGTTTTTCCCCGGAATTCCCTTAGAACCTCCTCGTGCACAAATAGTAATTAGAATATTCACAATTAAAATTTTAAATTTTGTATGTCAATTTGTGCCTTTTCAAAATCCTCGTGCTTTCCTACATCCAACCAATAACCAGAAAAGGGATATGAGATTACTTTATAATTTTTATTAACCAGAGATTCCATTAAATCTGTCGAATTAAAAAAAGAATTCTTCGGAATATATTGGAGCATCTTTTTTTTCATTAGATAAACTCCTCCATTTGAATAGTAGGTATAAATAGGTTTTTCTATCAGGCTTTTGACTATACCCTCTTTGGTCTCCAAAACTGCGTAAGGAATACTTACCTTATAGGGAATCGTCAATACTGCAAAATCTGCTTCTTGTCTAATGAAATCTAAAAAGAAATCTTCGTAGTCAATAGTAGCTAAGAGATCCGAATTGGTAACTAAAACATAATCATGATCAAAATTCGTTATTTTAGAAACAGCTCCTATTGTACCTAGCGGTTCTGTTTCCCAAACATATTCTATTTTTATATTTTTTTGGTGACCGTCCCCAAAATATTGCTCGATTTGTTCACCTAAATATTTGACAGATACCCAAAAATCATCAATACCATAGGAAGCTAATCTATCAATATTATGTTCCATTATAGGTTTATCACCTACTTTTAATAGTGGCTTTGGTGTTGTATCCGTAAATGGTTGTAATCTTTGTCCCCTTCCTCCAGCCATAATCACCGCATCAATTGGAAGATAGGACTTAATGGTCCTAAAATTAATCACATTGACCACTCGCATATTTTCGTCCACAACGGGTAAAATTCTAAACAGTTCTCCCCGGTATGTGATTATTTTTTGGATATCATTTTCACCTTTTCGTATAAAGCGGGGATTAGGTTGAATAATTTCATCGATTCGACTAGCTACGGTAAAATTATTTAATAAACCCCTTCTAACATCCCCATCGGTCAAAGAACCGATTAATTTATCCTCGTGATCTACAACAAACAGGATAGAATCTGGAGCTAATTTATTGAGAAGTTCCAATGCTTGTTTTACAGAACTTCCATTTATGATAAGGTGATCTTTAAATACCCGCATGATATTTTTTTAACACTTCGATAATTTTTTCAGCTACACCTTTTTGATGATATAGGTTTTCACCCCTAAATTTACCCAAGTCTAGAACATGATTTACAGCATCTAAAATGGATTCACATTCAAATGTTGCATTATAGGTGTTTTCACTTTGTAGTCTTCCTTTTTGACGATTCCCTACGTTTACCACATACTTGCCGAAAGAAGCCGCTTCTATTATTCCACTTGACGTATTTCCTATTAAAAGCTTAGCATAATGCATCGCGGAAAAATAATTTTCTTTCCCAAAATTTTCTATGCACAAGATCTTATTGGGAAAATTCTTTTTTAATTTTTCAATTTCATTCCTAAAAATAGACCCCATGGTATCCGCATTAGGCATAGTGATAACTAAATAAAGAGATTTTGTCAAATGCTCAAGAGCTATCCTCATTTCATGTGCATGAGATTGATTTAATTCTGGCGATATTGTCTCTGGGTGAAATGTGATCAGTGCAAAATCATTTTGAGATATGGCAAACTTATTATAAAAATACGTTTCTTCTAAAGGTTTAAACTTTGAAATGCCATCTAAGCTTAACGCTCCTACGGTATGAACTTCATTAGTTTCACCAACTAGTTCTCTAACTTTTTTAGAAAATATCTTAGCAGCTGTAAAATGCAGAGCTGAAGCAAGTGTGATTTGATGTCTATATATATTATCAATTGCACCCAAACTCGTTTCCCCTCCATGAATATGAGCAAACTTTACGCCGAATGGAATTCCAGCCTGAACAGCTGCACTCATTTCAAAACGATCTCCTAGGCAAAACACCAAGTCAAACTTGTTATTTTGCCAAAAGTCAGAAAATTTTAAAATAGTAAGTCCATAAGAACTTGAAATACTCTGCTCATCGTCATTGGCTATCAAAGAGGAGATCTTGTGAATACAATTAAAACCCATATTCTCAATATCATTTAAAGTAAATCCATGATTTTGAGACAAATGGGTTCCAAATGCAATAATTTCAAGGTTGAAAAAAGTATCTATTTTTAAAAGATTCAATAAAGGTAGATAAATACCAAAATCAGCTCTTGAACTTGTTAAAATTCCTATTTTCATTTTTATAAGCTAATCAAATCGTCTTCACAATAATTTCGCAGAGCAGTTTTACCTATAACTTCATCCCAGCGCATCGCCGAAATACCTGTACCAGGTCTTTTAGTTGTAATATTGTATTCAGTAAATTTTTCTCCTTTTTGTATCGAGTTTTTTGCAACAATGCTTTTACGTGCAATAGCCATATTCTTTATCTCAGACTCACTTGGTTCCTTTATTCCTGTACCCGAAATCGCTAACTCAATATTACGAATGGCCTTGACCATTGCTTTCAATTCCCCAGGTTCTAAGGATGCTAACTGGTCTGGTCCTGGTAAGCTCCTATCTAAGGTAAAATGTTTTTCAATCATTCGCCCTCCTAATGCTACTGCCGCTACAGGAACTTCTATTCCAAGTGTATGATCTGAATATCCAACTTTTACTCCAAATCTATTTTGAATAGACAGCATGGCCAACAAGTTTACATCACGCATTGGGGTAGGATATTCAGTATTGCAATGCAAAATTGTAATATTATCTTTGGAAATACCTGCCTTAAGAAATACGTCAAGTGCATCAGATATCTCATCCATAGTTGACATCCCTGAAGAGAGAATTACTTCTTCAAATAAGGATGCCGCTCTTCTTAAATAGGGTAGATTTGTAATTTCACCTGATGGTATTTTAACCGTTTTCAAGCCTACTTCACTCAAATAATTTAAAGATTCTAGGTCAAATGCAGTGGAAAAAAAAGAAATATTTTTTTGCAAACAGTAAGCAATCAATTCTTCATGTTGCGCATGAGACAATTCTAATTTCTTAAGCATTTGCAATTGATTTTCATTTGAATTTTGGGTGTTTTCAATTTGATAGTCTGCTTTTTTAGCTTCTTTTGAGACTAAATTTTCCGACTTAAAAGTTTGAAATTTCACATAATCAACTCCCGCTTCTACAGCAGCATCAATCAATTTTTTTGCCAATTCTATGTCTCCGTTGTGATTGACTCCAGCCTCTGCGATAATAATTACCTTATTCATAATTATATAAATCGACTAGGATTTCCCACTATTTTATTACCATCATAAATATTATTCAACACTACTGTACCTGCCCCTACAATGACATTCTTACCAATTTCTACCCCTTGTTTTATTACTGAATTAGCACCAATAAAAGAACCAGAACCAACCTTGACGTTACCTGCCAATACTGCACCAGGCGCTATGTGGACGCTATCTCCAATCATACATTCATGTTCAATTATGCAACCTGTATTTAGTATTACATTACTTCCAATTTTTGCGAAAGCATTAATAGAAACATTTCTATTTATAAAAACTGCATCTCCGATCTCTGCAAAACTTGATATAGATGACATTGAATTTATCAATGAAATTATTTTTTTGCCGTTTGAAAGAACATGATTGTAAATTTTTTCTCGAAGTATATTGTCTCCAATTCCCAAAATAAAGGCAACATCTAAATCCCATCCTTTAAAATCTGAACTAGATTCATCTCCTAAATATTCTATCTTAAATGGGTTTATTTCATTAATGGATTTTTCGGTGTACCCGATTACATTTAAGTTATTTTCAAATGCAGTGTCCGCGACTACTAATCCATGACCGGAATAACCAACTAATATAATTTTCTTATCTGACACTACTAGGTATATTAACGATTCTATCTTCTAAGTACAAGGCATTTGTCTGCTCGTCTTTTTGAAATTCAGAATACAATGACGATTTAAAAATCAATTGCCAAATAGGCCTAGTCATTAAGCCATTTTCATTAGTCTCTTTTAAAAATAAATCTCGTTCCAATTTATTTTCTAACTCAACACACATTAGCCAATAATTAGCTTTCGTTTCAGGCAATTCTGTACGAAAATTAATTCCTTTTGACTTGAAAAAAGCATCATATTCAAGGGCTAGCATCCGTTTACTATAAATAAACTTTGGGAGTTGCTCTAATTGAGCACAGGCTAACGCTGCATTTATATTTGGCATTCTATAATTGTAGCCAATCTCATCATGAACATATTCGTAGGGATGAGGAACTTTTGCTGTAGTAGTTAAATGCTTTGCTTTAATTCCCAACTCAATATCATTCGTTACAATAGCTCCCCCACCACCACTCGTTACGATTTTATTTCCATTGAAAGAAAATATGCCTAATCTACCAAAACTACCAATGGGTTTCGAATGATATTCACTTCCTATGGCTTCAGCAGCATCTTCAACAAGAGGTACATTCCACTTGTTACACACTTGCAATAATTCATCTAAATGTACTGGAAAACCAAATGTATGCATAGGCATACACGCGGCAATTTTTCTGTTTGTTTTCTTATTGTAGCAGATTCCTTCTCGCATCTCCCCAAACTCATCTAAAAAGTCTTCCACAGCATTAGGAGAGAGCCCCATTGTATCTACATCAACATCAACAAAAATAGGAGAAGCCCCGTTATATATAATAGCATTAACAGTAGCTATAAATGTTAACGCCTGAGTAATAACTTCATCTCCAGCTTTAACGCCAACAAGTCTTAGGGCAACTTGTAGCGCTGATGTTCCATTAACTACAGCAATTGATTTGTTTGTCCCTGAAATAGAAGACATCATTAATTCGAACTTATCAACATAGGATCCAACCGACGAAACAAATGTCGAATCTATTGTATCTGCAACATACCTCTTCTCGTTCCCTAAAAAGCGAGGTTCGTGTAATGGAATGAACTCTTTATTATTAAACTGGTTTTTGATGAAACCAATTACATCAGAATAGTTAGACATTATAAATGTCAGATTTATATTGTTGCAAATTTTCCTTCTTAGAGAACCATTCAACGGTTTCTGCTAAGCCTTCTTCTAAACTATAATTTTGTTTCCAGTCTGTGAAGGATTTTAATTTCTCATTTGATCCAAACAACCTAAATACTTCTGATTTTTCAGGTCGTAGCCTAATTGAATCAGAAACAATTTTAGCATTAGGATTAATTTGATTAATTAAAGACTGAGCTAATTCCCCTACGGTAATTTCTGATTGAGTAGCAATATTAACTTCGTGCCCAATTAGTTTATCACATTCAGCAATTTTCAAAAAACCATTTACAGTATCCTTAACAAAAAGCAAATCTCTTGTCGGTGTAATGTCACCTAACTTTATCTCTTCAGCACCATTTAAAAGTTGGGAAATAATGGTAGGTATTACTGCTCTAGCTGATTGTCTTGGTCCAAATGTATTGAATGGCCTAACAATTGTCAATGGCAAATCAAATGATCTATAGAATGAATCGGCAATAGCATCAGCCCCAATTTTAGACGCAGAATATGGAGACTGCGGTTGCTTAGGATGTAACTCTGTTATGGGAACAAATTGAGCAGTTCCATACACCTCTGATGTAGAAGTAACTAATACGCGACTTACTTGATTATCTCTTGCCGCTTGAATTATATTTAGGGTCCCCTTTACATTTGTGTCGATGTATGAATCAGGTGAATGGTAACTAAATGGTATGGCAATCAATGCTGCTAAATGAAATACAATATCCACTCCTTTCATTGCTTCCCTTACACCATTCGGGTCACGGATATCTCCTGCAAAAAACTCAATCTGACTTTTTGTTTCTGAAGAAATTGAATCTAACCAACCATAAGAACTAAATGAATTATAATAAACAAATGCACGGACATCATACCCTTTATTAACTAATGCCTCCGTTAAATGAGATCCTATGAATCCGTCTGCTCCTGTAATTAATACTTTTTTTTGCTTCAAAGACATATTGTTTATCCCATTAGTTTAGAAAAATCTTTTAAAAATTTTGCGCACCTAACTGCGCACCAACACCTTTATTTTTATTACTTTTTAATCGACCTAGAAAAAAATGTAAATCTATTTATTGCTGTAAATCAATGTATTAGTGATTTACGTTTATTTACAAATACCTTTGGTTGGTCTGGACCACACTAATCAGGATTTCAGTTTTTGAGTCTTCCACCAGCGACTCAATAATAAGTACATCACCGCCAAGAAAAATGTCAAAAAGGAACCGCCAATCGTCATTAATAGTTTACTCGTCTTTTTCATTTCCAAGGGGAAACGCGGCTGATCGATCAATTGAATCAAGGGTTGGTCTTTGGCCATCATGGTCCTACTCAGTTCCAAATTTTTAATCAATTCACCATACATTGTAGACAATACTTGTATCTCCAATTGCTTCTTGGCCTGAGGCACTTTTGCTACGCCCCTCACCAAAAACTGGTTGCCATCTACTTCCGAAGCGACCCCATACATAGCTTGCCCCAATGCC
>JACCDS012276503.1_pt1 | contig 28983 bp, 32 predicted proteins | sample 7446441 | NCBI WGS metagenome assembly JACCDS01 (sample SAMN15323445, study PRJNA562643) | freshwater metagenome | isolation source: river surface water | place: USA:Blue River Watershed | collected 2017-08-17 | reverse complement strand
AGAGCGTAGCTTTCTATACAATGCTGTTGGTGGACAACATTATCGAGGTGGGCACTTTCCCCCTGCCTCAAGTGGAGTACACAGCAAAGGCCCGTAGAACGGCTGGTGTTGGCATCACAAACTTGGCGTATGCTTTGGCGAAAGCCGGGTTGAAATACTCGTCACAAGAGGGTAAGGACTTCTGCCATCGCCTTGCAGAGCGTCACACTTTCTATTTACTGAAGGCTTCAATGCTTTTGGCAAAGGAGAAGGGGGCTTGCAAGTGGTTCCACAAGACCCGCTATGCTCAGGGTTGGCTACCTATCGACAACTACTGCAAAGAAGTTGACAACATCACTCAACAACCACTTCTGCTTGACTGGGAGTGGTTGCGTGGGGAAATTGCCAAGTACGGGCTCCGTAATTCCGCAGTGGTCAACCACATGCCTGTGGAGTCTAGCTCTATACGTGCTAACAACACAAACGGTTTGTACCCTATCCGTGATGGGTTGATTATCAAAGGAAGTGGTAACTCTTCTACGATCTTCATCCCCCCGGAGTGGGAGACGCTGAAGAACTCATATGAGTTCGCATGGGATATTCACTGGAAAGATATGGCGGATGTTTACGCAATTTTCCAGAAGTTTGCTGACGGAACTATCTCCGCAGACTTCTACCACGAATTTGAAGGAGATGAGAAGAAAGTGAAAATGTCTGAGCTAATGAGTGAATTCTTTTACCGCGACAAAGTAGGACTGAATAGCCGCTACTATCGAAACTTCAAGATCGGAGTGAACGAGGTGAAGAAAGAAGAAGTTTGTGGGGATGGAGGTTGCAAGCTGTGAGTGATTTTCTTAGCAACTGGGACAATGGGGCGCACCCCCTTTTTCTGGGTGGGCGCATTGAGCTGAACGACACCATCCATAAAACCTACCCGAAGCTGTTCAAGCTCTACAAGCTTCAGAAAAGCATCGACTGGGTTGAAACGGAGGTGTCTCTTCAGCAAGATTGCATCGATATGACAACCGTCTCTGAGAAGGGGCGGGAGTTGATGCTAGAGAACTTGTGCTATCAATGGAAGGCGGACACAGATGCTTCCATGAGTATTGCTGGACTGTTTGCACCATTTGTCTCTAACTCTGAGTTGTGGGATGGATGGGTGAAGATTACAGAGATCGAAAACCTGCATGCACTAACATACTCTGAAATCATTCGTCTGTGTACCAAGGATCATCGAAGCTTAGTGACTCGGGTTCTTAAAAACCCGGCGCTAACCTCGCGCCTGAAGCACATCTCTAAAGCCTTCAAGGACTTGGAGATTGCTGGGGCTAAGTACCGCCTTGGCCTAGTTACTGATGATGAATGCTACCCAGTCATCATGATGGCGGTTGTGGCTCTGTACTGTCTTGAGCGCCTGCAATTCCAATCATCGTTCTTAAACACGTTTGGAGTAGTTAAGGCAGAGCACGCCTTCAACGGCATTGGCCGTCTTGTGCAGAAGATTATGCAAGACGAGCGCTGGGTGCATGCAGAGTTCGGTAAGGAGATCATCCGCATTGAGCTGGCAACTGAGCGTGGGGCTGTGTGGCGTGTGCGCAATGAGGCCACCATTCGTCAAATGCTTGACGAAGTACGTTTCGGGGAGTACACTTTTAACAGCTACTTGACAAGCAAGGGGTGGCATGTAGCTGGATGCAACGAAAAAGTTGCAAATGAATGGGTTGACTGGAATGCTAAGGAGTTGTACACTCCCCTCATGCTTCCAGTCGAGTTCGATGCGCCTAGCGACTGCCCAGTCAAGTTCATGGAAGACTACTTGGAGCTTGACCGCTTCCAGAACGCTAACCAAGAGATTGACAACACCAACTACGCATTGAACACTGTGGAAGATGATGTTGACGACGACACAATCTTTGACTAGAATGTGTCTACGTTGAAAGAGTAACAACAGGGCGCTACGCGCCCTTCTATGAAGGAGAAAACATGAGCCTCACCTTATACACAAAGAACAACTGCCCGGCCTGCAACATTCTAAAGGCCAAACTGAAGATCCACGGAAAGGCATTCCAAGAAGTGAACGTGGAGGAGCATATTGCTGCCAAGGAAATCTTGGCAAGCAATGGCTTGCGATCTGTACCTCAACTATTCGTTGATGGTAAACACATTGGCAACTCTATTGAAGCATTGGAGTCCTACGGTGCATGAGTTCTATGTGAGTGAGTGCCCTGACGCCCAAGCGTGGGACGAGCAAGACATTTTTGGTGAGTGGACTCAGGCTGAAGTAGATGACGTAATGATTGAGCTGTATGTTAACGTGAACAATTGAAAGGAAACGAATGAGCCGCGTAGTATCCATCAATGGTGTCTATTTTGATGTCGCCGACATCCGACTTTTCTCATATATATCTCAGACAAAACTTGTGGTTCGTCTGAAGACGGAGCACACCCTCACCCTTGAGTTTGATGATACCGACCACGCCTACGCCGTAGCTGAAGAGTTAGCTGATGCATGGGATACCTGCCTCACCTCTCAAAACACAACCCTGAAGGATTGAAATGACTGACTTTGATGACCAAAACGTTACCAGTGAAAACATCGGCTTTGTGATCGCTGGGGAGACTTTCTCCGTGAACCCCGAGCTGCTTCGCAGCTACTATGCTCAGGCTGCGAGCCATTTGGCAACTATGGATCGAGCTAATGATGCGTTCAAGCAGGAAGTGGAAACTTTTGCGAAAACTTCCGGCCTCCCTGTGACGTTTGTCACTGGCCTCTTCAAGAATACATTCTCTGGTAAAATCGAGAAAGAGTGTCAAAAGAATGCAGCTCTGGCGACTTTATCTAAAGCTTTGAATTGAAGTTCAACACATTGTCTAGGCAAGGCGCTGAAAGGCCCCTTGCCTTTTTGTCGTTGTTAGAAAGGAAACATGCCTAAAATTTACCTAGATGCTGGAAGCATCACATCCCTTGCCACCCTAACTACGGGTGGCGTAGTCCTCACAAACCTTTCACCTACTCCGTTAAACATCATTGAGTCAGCTACGACTCCGGGAGCATATGAAGCAGGTGTTGTTGTTTCCTCCCTCCCAGTTGTCTTGAACAGCACAACAAATCAATGGGTGAGGGTGCAGCAAGACACTATCATTCTGTTAGAGCCAATCCACTCATCAGCAGCGCCTTATTCCGTGTCCTCTCCTCCAAAGGATTTACTTGATGGAACTCTCCACAACCACTTCAGAATAAAAACCCAGCATGACAGGGCGGCATTCTACGAAGGGAGAGAAGCCCGCACTCAGTATGAAATCTCCATAGCTCCACAAGCAACTCTCTACATTCTTGTCGAGAACTATACAGACGTTATCGTTCATGAGCTAACCTTCACGATTGACACAGGTGGAGTCCGTTTCACAACCATCCGCTCACCCGTTCTTAGCGGGACATGGGGGACAATTCTCCCTGTGACACCCAAGAACTTGATGGCCAGCAGGCCACAACCCTACTACGTTCCACAATCTACTTTCAAGGTAGGCGGAACAGCAACAGGGACAGAACACGATGTAAAACGCATCGTGGCGTCTACACAGCCAAACAAACAAGGGTCAGTGGGTATGACACCAGACGATATGCGTGGTGTGCCTACAGGGTCTAAGTTTGTACTGAAACTAGAGAGCCTAGTCAACAATCTAACTACTACAGGGACGTTCAATTGTTGGTGGGAAGAAGTAGTGTGATGTGACAAAGAAAAAGCCCCTGCCAAAAGGCAGGGGCTTTGTTTATTCCTTACGCAAGTAAAGCTGGGAAATCCCGCTGTTGAAGTAAGGTTAGTGCAGCATACCCGGCGTCGTTCGGGTGAACACCGTCAGGGCGTTGAATGGCCTTATAATCTACTGAGCGTGTCTCCAGAAACTTTACACGAGAGTCTCCTAGAGTTGTAACTAGGTTTTTGATATTCTCTATGGCCGCATCATACAAGGTGTCAGTAGGTCGGGGAAGCATCCAGCAGATAACCTTCCCGAAACCGGCTGTCAACACTTTATTGACGATGCTGCTGTAGACAGACTCCCACCCAGAATCAAACACACCGTTTGTACCAATTTGTAAGCTGACAACATCACTAGTGGTAGGGCTACGATGTAATGCTGCCAACACAGAAGACACGCGTGCATCCAACTGAGCCATAGTATTGCCACTAATACCGGAGGTACAACCAGAGTATCCAAGGGCCGCAGCAGTTTGAAGGATAGCTACCTCACCCACACTCGTAGCGGATGCCCCGAACGTGATAGAATCACCTAGTTCCAGCATCATCCGCTTAGTTGTGACATCCTCTATGATGGTGGCATCTGTGCAGTAAGCACTCCCTTGCTGAGCGTAAGATCCAGCAGTTCCACCTAGCCAGATAGAGTAATCAGCTAGTGATCCGTCCAAGCCGGAGATGTATGCAACACCATTCACATTTGATACAACAACCTTGGTTGGTGGTGCCTGGTTCTTCGACAAGTATACACGATTACAAGTGGTTCCTACGTTAGCGATAATCCAGGTGGGGTTGCCCCGGAAGCGGATTGTTGCCACATTGGAGCCATACGTTGTGCCGCTAGTAGATCGGATCTTCGTCGGGAAAAACCCAGACACGTTTGCAGCGCTAAGACCGGCAAAATCTACAAGTGGGTTCTCGTCGAAATACGAGAAGTTTGTAGAGGCTGTCACCATAGAAGGGGATACCCCAGTCACGGTAAGGACATTGCCTGTAGCCGGGAAGTTAGCCAGCGTCCCATACGCACCATTGATACGTATAACGACAAAGTGTTGTGTGTTAGATAAGCCACTGAATAGGGTGTACCTTCCACCTGAGACAACGGCATCTGCGAAGCTGCCACCATCAACACTTACCTTAACCATCCCAGCAGGTTGGGATGAGACGTACTGGTAAGCCAGCCACGTAGCCGTTGTCCCAGTAATCCATCCGACCCACGCGCAAGTGGTAGCAGTCATACTCACCTTACCAGCGGCGAAAGTCGTGCTGTAGGGGCCGGACACCCCCTTCATGAACTGAGACGACGAGTAGTTGACGGTTGTAATTACCCTGCTGGCTGCCTGAAAGATAGCTGTGAGAGCTGAAACAGGAACTCCCATGCTTATCAGGCCTTCCCACCAACAGCACTGTAGGTATCAACACCAGTTTGGATTAGGGCACACCAGGGATAAGTCACCCCGGCAGTACGCTCATCTGTGGTTGTGGCCGTGCCAACAAAAGACACACCCCCCTTAAAAGTGCAACCAAACCCTACAGGTAATCCAGTGGGGACGGTAGCTACTTGGGTGGTGCTACACACAAACACTTTCCCATTGTCGTCGCCAGTCACTTCACGGGAAGTGAAGCTGCTCGGGACTCCTAGCGAGTCTACGAGGTCGATATTGTAGGGGAGTAGATTCGGTTTTACAGCCATAATGCCTCCTTAGACAACTTGAACAGAGATGGGGCCGTTACCGTAGACGAACGCACCAACCTCTCCCTCGTCTAGATAACCCACCCCGAAAGTGTCAATAGCGTACCCTTGAGTTACGCCAGATGGTGCCGTACTACCAACCCACACCATCACAGGGGTGGGACTCTTACTTTGGATTTGGATACGTTCACCCACGGTAATGCCTGACGCAGCATACACATCCACCCAAGAACCCATCAGAACAATGTCAGGAATACTATTTGCCATTTTCTACCTCTCGTTAATGAGTTTGTAAACTCAGATTTTCAACTCAAAATGGGGTGAGTCAGTGAACTTCCAATCACCACCCCATTCAACATTCACACCCAACTCTTTGGCGCAAGCCTTTACCACTTCAGCCACCAATCGAAATTGGTTCGCATCTTTCCAGTCATAAGGGGCTGGTAGGACATCAACTGCGTGCCCAAACCCTGTCTTTGCATTAACAAAGTGGTTACTCTTGAGAGTCTTAGTGACAATCTTCCCAGGGACTGTCCGCCCCTGGGAAAACAATTGACGCTGACGCTCAGGTGTACGAACACCTTCAATAACCTTGAACTGGACAGAGCTACGATTATAAGCTAAACGGATCACTTTGTCAAGGTCTGGGTGTACGCCAATCAGATTATCTTCTGTGCGTTTATCAATAACCCTTAGCTGCGCTACATCAGGGATAGGAACAACCTCATCACTTGCTTGATCCATCTTTCTCATCCTTCCCGAAAAAATCCTTCAGAAACCTATTGCGCATCAGCAGCTTGATGACGGCAGGAGTGCCCATGTGTGCAGCCACACCGCATGCAACGTATTGCAATGGCCCTGTCACGCCTGCGTGCATACACAGCAGGCCGGTCATGAGACCGGCGAAGGCTGAACTGGACAAATGAGCTAAAAACTTAGCCACATGGAATGTGGAGTATTTGTTAAAATAGGACACGACACCACCAAGGGCGCTAACGAAAGTAATCCAGAGAAACATCACTGTCTCTCCAGAAATAAGGCTCATGAAACCTGTTTGCTTTGTCTCCATATTTCCTCACACTGGAATTCCACTGGGGTATTCTATCAAGCGAACACCTGTGCATTTTGTTAAGGGGAATGCGGCTCCGTCCGTGTACTCATCTCTCCATCCAAAACCGAACTTACCACCTGTACCTGTACTGAAGCCGTCAACAGTGCCTGCCCCAAGGGCTGCGCCATTGGCTAAGACGGAGAACACACCCAACACAGTGGTATTCCACTTCACGGTTATGGTTGTAGACCTCTTCTCGAAACGAAGGGTGTGACCGCCGTAAAGATAGCCGGGTGGGATCACAACATCCTCCACAGGAAAAATGTCAGTGGTGTAATCCTGTATGTCCGCATTCCAAGTATATAAACGGACAGCTGCACTGTTAATTGTGGCAGACCCATCCGCAAACAGCCACAAGCTGAAATTGTATGAACTTTCATGGTCGAAAAAGTCATCCCCCACGGTACTCTTCCGCCTCTCAAGAATCGTGCTAAATTGAATATAACTACCAGACCCTTGAGGGATGTCGAGATCCAACTCATATATGTACTCAACATCATCAGCACAGACACGAGAGGGCGGGTTCCCAAACAACGCACCAAAACCGTCACTATCTACAGATGACCACCCATCCCTAATTGCACCATTAGGTGACGCTGCAACAAAACTCTCCCCCTCATATATGGTGTAGCCAATGAGTTCTTGCCCCATCTTCCAAGTCCAACCACCATTGCCAACATAGTTGTGCAAATCTGTTCTCCCGGCTCCTGCGGAGCCGAAAGGGAACGTCTCATTCAGACGAATAATGTAGTCTTGGCTTGGCTGCGCCAACAACGCCCACAAGTCTCTTGGTGAAATAGGCATGTCACGCTCCAAGAATCTGAAAAGTGTTAGCCGCCGTCTGGATGAGCCCCACCATCCGTTTTGTGGTAGAATTCTCACATACCACGGGGGATGTGCCACCATTCAATGTCACCCCACTTGCTGGGGTGAAAGTGATAGTGCCGGGGTTATTGAAAATAACCCCGAAGTTCTCTAGCTCTGTAGAGCCGAGCAACCCAGCAGGAACAGTGAAAGCGCTGCTAGCCAGCGTTGGCGTATATCGCCCATTGTCATGCGCTGCCGTCAGGGTTGTGTTTGCCAACGAGGTGAACTCAAGATTGAGCAAAAGATCAGCCAAGAGGTTAAGCTTGTCAATGTAATCTTTTTGTTCAGGGTAGAAAACGTTTGCCATGTGTCATTACTTTCAAAGTTAACTCAGAAACATCAAATCTCTTCTAGAGACAATGATGTATTGAACAAGTCGTTGTACACTAATGTAATAGCTGACACATTAGTGAGTTTCCCATATATTTGTGCGGATTGCTCAAGCATAGGGGAAACATCGTCCGCAAGGAGCGCTACGAAGATTGGAGAATGCTTCCCGTTACGTGCAATCATGTCCCATACAAACTTCCTGTCTCGCTTAGACATGCTGCTTAGGTCAACATTCATAGTTCGATATTGGCACATACGCTCAGTTCGTAAGTCGCCGGAGTCAGCTCGTTTGTTTGTGCTAGTGTCCTCAATGCTTACGGACGCCCCTGAGTCAGCGCCTAGGGATGGTGCCCAGCTCTTACCAACAACAACACAGCCAACTTCATAGTAGCCATCTGTGATAGTGTCATCCACAATCTGAATAGCTACACGCTTCGTCTCGTAAGCTTGTGGCAGCCACACAGAAACAGTTGAACTCTTCTCGCCAGAGTAACTCGTAAGGCCAAGAGGATCATCCCCCCAGTCAATGTCACTCAAAGGCTCTGCCAGGCGATTTATATAGCCGCTGTCATACAGCGGCACAGTGTCTAAGGGATTCTCGAACACCAGCACACGAATCTTAGATGCAGCCGTCAGGTTAGTGAAGGCTAACACCACAGAGTTAACGATGACTGCGTTTTCCCAAACAAGAGCGATTGACTGCTGAGCTACACTTGTAGAGCGCCAAACATAGCTCTTCTGATCTTTCAAGAGGTTAGTGGCTGGATAAGCAGAGTTAGCTGTTGTCGTTTGGACAGTAGCTTCCTTCGCCAAGTTTTTGTAGATGATCTTGGTTGTCATGTTACCTCTTCGAGTTATTCATTGTCAGTGTGATGCTATTCACCTGGAACTCACCAGGGGAGCCATCAACCGCAACCATAGACTTAGCCTTGACAGCAAACGACACTTCACCACTTACAGGGACATTTCCTGTGTAGACGATAGTTGCAGGAAGCCACCATTTTGAGTTAGCACCACCAGTATCAACACCGCATTGATTGAACACAGCCTCAACCCCGTTGACAAACAATGCGACTCCAGCCACGGAGTCGCGGTCGATACTCTCTAAACTGATGTTTACAGCAACAGTGTACAACCCTGTCAAAGTGTATGTCGGGGTTGTCGTGATAGTCACGTATGAGTAATCTGCCACAGCCGTGACAGTGTTGTAGGTGTAAACCTGCTGGGCTGAGATGGCATTCTGTTTAACATTCAATGTGTCGATAACATCTACGGCCTGAATCGTCATAGAGCCATCTGCAAGAATTTCCACTACGTCATCGATAAAGAGTATCGGCTCAACCCCTGTAGCAGATAAGTCAAAGATGCGTGTGTTTGTGCTGTTGCGTATGTCAATATCTCTGGCGTAGATTTTACCACCATTTGAATCAAAACGATAACCTGCTGTTGCTGAGTATCCAGGAGACTCAATCCCGTCTGCATCGATGGTGTGCCCGCCAATGTAACCGCTGTTGACTTTCAGGTAGCTTGAAGCACCCCCGAAAAGCTGGAATCCGGACACACCATCTACGAAATCTAAACTAGTGATTTCACCGCCAGGGCCAACCGTGATAATCTCATCAACCGTCAACGTGCCCATACTAGCTGTAATAGCACTTAGCTTATTGACTGATAGCTTGTTCGCACCTACCGTGCCGGTGACGAGAAGGTTTCCGTCTACCACAGCATTGATGACAACCCAGACGCTGCCTTCCCAGAAGCGTGTCTCAGAGAACCCTGCACCACTGTTATATTGTGTGACAACATCATTCAGTACAGGGCCACCATCTACAGACGCTGTTGTCGTCGCCAACGCACTGTCAAATGTCGTGCCGGAAATAGGCACGTAGAAAGTTCTTGACCCACGTTGACCGTCTTCTCCGTCAGTGCCATCCTCACCATCTGCCCCATTACTTCCCGCTACACTCTTTGTCAGGGTGAACGTCTTGTAAAGAACGGTTGAGCCAAACGTGGCTGTGAAAGTGAGAGTTGTCGTTGAAACACCTGTGGGAAACCCCCCAGTGACTTCATAGTCACCCTCAATGTCAATGGCGTAGACAACGCCATTCGGATTACCACCGGGAGCTAGACCAAACGTGCAGGCCGAGGTCACGTCATACTGACCCTTATACACCTTGAATGAGCCTGAAGCTCCAACATAGGAGACAACATTGCCGGCACTGTCTGCCGGCACAGTATGCGACTCATTGGTAAGGTAAGCATTGAAGCTGTCCTCACCCTCCCTCACCTTGATGATCGTGATTTCATCGTAGTAGAGGACACTCTCTGACGTTGCGGACACGCGAAATGTCACAGCATCTGTGTTGAAGCTGCTATAGGGGATGGTCACACTGTTATCAACCAACACAGGGGCTGGCGTGACAGACCCAGAAACAACAGAGATGGTAGCTGCTTCTGTGATATTTGACTTCACAGCGTTGATAGTCACAGATGCCGGGGAAACACTCCCGACTTCAGGGATTTGAAACACTTGCGTGCTAGCTGTGATTTTAATGTACTTCACACCAGACAGGATTAACCCAAGCCCCTCAATCTGGTCTACATCAACTATCACATTGTCAAACATCTCCACTTCTTCAACTCGTGGAGTGTAGGCTTGCAAATAAACATCACGGGCATTTACAATGGTTGCCACACTTCCACTCCTTATTCTAAATGAAGAGACCCATTTCAAATGAAATGAAGAGGCCTACATTAGATGAACACGCTGATTTCAACAGTGTTGTCAATCCAGTTTGTAACTACTTTCACAATCTGCCCAGCCTTCCCAGATGCCAACCCATATCGGGGATGGACGATGGTTTGCGTATCGCCTAACTGCTGAGTGAGCAACTCAGGGAACCCTTTGTAAGACAACACCTTTCGGCGTGTGCCGAAGATTTCCAACTCACTCTCTGCTTCAATGATTGCGTCAGACTCTCTCAGAAGCAACGTGTCTCGTTGGTCTGGGTCTGTGTGAAGTTTGTAGTCTGCTGAAGTTCCAGAGGATGAACGTGTTACCGTCAGCCACTCCTGCGCATACAAATCAATATGCGCAGCAGGAATCCCTGTAGTCAAGTTTGTTTGTACAGTGTAATTCTTGGCGTAGCCAAGTTTTACAGCAGCTACAACAGTTGGGATACTTGACATGCTCAGTGTTTTTTCGTGCATGTTTGAGGCCGTGACCACCGTACCAACATCCTCCCGCTCTGGTGAGAGACGGACAAGTTTAAGCTTACCAGCTCTTGTCACTGTCAGACGGCAACCAATGCTCTCTGCGAGGTCATTACAGGCTGTCAGAGCGTTTGTTTTAGCTGCAACGTACATCCCTACTGGGTGGGGGTACTCTGACGCAATAGAAGCGAAATTAGCTAGGTCTATCTCGGCGTCTGAGAAGCTCTTCTCCTCCGACAGCAACTCTTGGACAATGAAACGAATGCAAGCCGGTACAGAATTGAAGTACCCACCCTCTACAGAGCTTTTCATCCCCTGCACACTAGCTGTGACAGTGCCATAAGAGCTTTGGTTGAGTCGGAAGCGTCCGTTCTCCATGTCGGTGAACTCGACAGGTACACCGTTGTCCCTCACCTCAATCACTAGCTCAACATCACTTGTGTTCACAGCATATTCGAGAACACTGGCGTCTGTGAGTAGTGGGGTGACATTATGAACTTCCCCGAGAGTGATAGGGATAAGCTTATCGGCGTTTGTTGTAGAGCCACCAAGCTTTGTCTCCGTCATCGTCGTGTTCAGCCGCTGAAGCTTATCGACAATCTTCAGGTTAAGGGTGTTGTTAGAGCGAGAATCAATGCCCGCCACAACACCGGAGAAAATAGGGTAGAAGTCTTCTCGTGGCCAAGACTCGTCCCCAATGAATAGTTCAACTCCCCTGTTTTCCCAGACATCGTCAATCCAAGAATCAATCTCACCGTCAATGTTCGACAGTTCAATGTCTCCGTAGTTAAGAGAGAAACCCCCTTCAACGTCGATTGACTCCGTGAAAGTCATCCCACCTTCCACCAAAGGAAGGTAGAATTTGTTTGTGTCTTTGTACCCCTTGTTAGAGAGGTATCTTGTTGTTTCTACACCACCTGTTTTGACATCAACTTCAACCAAGACACACCTGATTGCCGAGTCATCTAGTAGCCAAGATTGAAATTCTGGTTCTGTCATATTCTGAAGGAGGGGCTTTCGCCCCTCTGTTTGTTACATTACACCAAGCTCACACCTGATGCTTTGACGTAGGATGATTTGCTTACAGCCTCAGACACACCATCAACCACCTCCTCACTTGCAACCTTGGAGGCTGCAAGGTAAGCTGTAGCCAACTGCGTATCCCCTGCCTTGCGCTCTTCTCTCAAACTAGCCACCTCTTGACGAAGAGCTTTCAGCTCCGCTAGTAAAGCCACACTTTCTTCTGAGGAAGAAGATTGATAGGACTTTGTTTCCGCGTTAGCCAAAACATCCCCGCTAGATGACGAGCTGTAGTCCGACGAGCTGGTGTTAAAGCCAAGATTACCCATCAACTTGTCGTAGGCCGAATTCTCTTCTGCTGTCAATACTCGCTCACCCTTGTGGAGTTCTGCGACATAGCCATCAAAAGGAACATAGCTCAGGCCAGTCTTGTGGGAACCATCCGTGTTACCAGCCATTGCTGCCTGAAGAGCTGCAATAGCATCTGCAACAGAGATGACACTCTCGTTGATGTCAATGAGCGCAGAGACACTCTCAGTCATCGCATCAAGCTGTAACTGAGCCACATCTTGCTTCTCCACTGACACAAGACTTAGAGCATCAATCATCTCCAGCACCTTCATGTAGTCAGCCGTGTAGGCGCTACTAGAGGCGTAGAGTTCTCGTGAAAGCTCAAGGAAACTTTGTGCAGAGTCCTGGAAAGACGACATTGCCTCACTATCACCTGTCAAAGCTTTAGCGTACAATGCAGCTAGTTCAGAGCCAGCGGTTTGGTACTTCTGAGAAGGAGTGCCAGTGCTTAAATCCCCAATCAATAGAGAGCTGCGGAATTCAAGGAGCTGATCCTCCAACTCTGCAAATGTCTCGATCAAGGATTCAAGAGCTGCTGACTCTGTGTTGTAAGCTTCTGCCAGAGCATCTTTCAAGCTGGACAAACCATCATCTGTCTCAGTCATTAACTCAGCGAAAGCCTCAGACAACAAAATCACCTTAGCTGCCAGAGCATCGTCCCCACTTGCATCAAGCGACTCAACAAGGGCTCGGAAGGCTTCCGTAGAAGCAGGCATCGTCAACCCCAGCGTAGTGAATTGCTTCAACAACGCATCGTAGGCCATTTGCTGCTGCTCAGCATCTGTGTAGAAATTCTCTACAAAAGAGCCTGTGGCATCTTGTAGAGCTTCCAACCCACCCGCTGCATTCAGCAAATCTGCCCCAAGGTTTTCACCCATTGTGGACAAGCCAGCGGCCATGAGCATATCTTGCAGAGACACCAAGGCAGAGTAAGTCTCAGCTATCTCTGACGCTGTGCCAGACAACGTAGAAATGATGTCAAGAATACCCTCTGTGGCGTCTACAGCAAGCAAGGACTGGCGAACAATCTCTGCCCCAACATCGCCCTGTTTGTTGATAATGTCTGTGTAGTTGATCGCTGCAACACCGAGCTTATTCAACTCAAAGCTAGCTTCTTCTACCCCGGACGCAACACGTACAAGGGTTTCCAGCATACCCTCATCACCTTGCTGGAAGCCGGATACAAGGGAACCGAAAACAGTGGACACCATCTCATCACTGATTGAACTCAACCAAGCGGAAAGCTCGTCATTGATTTCATCAGAGGTGAGCCCCTTCAAGCTCAGTGTGTCCATACTGACATTCAGGGAACTCAAAGAAGCCAGAACACTCTCAGACGACATCCCTAGAGCCTCACCCGCCGCCTGCACAGCGTTTGCCATGCTCACAAACGTGTTGGTGATTGTTTGCTCAAGAGCGTCAGACATCAACTCATACTTGTGGTATGTGCTGGAGTCAAACAGGGATTCCGTCTTCAGTGTGGTGTAAAGCTTACCTTGATAACCACTGCTCAAAATGTCGCCCATCGACTGCTCAGACTTGGCAATGCCGTAGTCCTTGACGGAGGTCTTTGAGCCGAACACACCTAAAAGTGTATCTAAGCCACCTGTGAACAAGTTCAGAGCACCGGAGATGATTGTCTTGCTCAAGGCGGCTGTTGCAGACTGACCAGACGACAACCCATCTGTCATGCTGTTGAAAGTGGTGTACAGCGTTGTAGAAACCCCTGTCAGCGCGGTTTCAATGTTTTGCAAACTAGCCAACATTGCGCTAGAATACTTCAAGGCAATGTTACTGTTCTCTGACAACAGCTCAAGGGCGTTTGCGATAGACTCGCTCTTCTTAGATGAGTCTCCCAATACCGTCCCTGTGCTCTGAGTTTCCTGCATCTCTGCTACGGACTTACCACCACCCCCACCACCAGACACAGCTACACCAATAGAAGCAAGCATTGCTGCCACCATAGCGTAAGCTGCGATGTTAGCCGGGAAAGGCGCTGCCAAGGCAGACGTAAGGGCTGTAGTAGCGTTGTTACCTTGCTTAACACTCTCTGTTGCTGTGTTGGTGTTCATGGAAGCCACAGCTGCTGTTTGCTCCATCGCTGAAGACGCGACAGCCACACTAGACTTCAATGCTTCACCTGCAACCTTCTGCTCCACACTGGCTGCAAACAGTCCGGTTTGTGTAAGATACGACTCCATCGCCATTGCCATCTCAAACAGACGGAAAGCCTTCTCAGCAGCTTCAAGGGCTTTGTAACCCTTAGAAGTCTCACTGAAGAAGCTCTTACCTGCTTCGGCAATATCCCCATAGGCCGTGATCTGGCTCTGCGCTTGCTTCTTAGCAATCTTCTGGGTGTACTCAGTAACATCCTTGCCAGCAGCTTTTTGCTGCTTGACAAGCTTTTCCATCTTACCAATATCATCCTGTGCATCGGCATACTTACGGAAAGCATCAACCAAACCGCCCAGAGCAACACCGGCTTCACCAAAAGCCTTCTTCAAACTCTCCCCGAACTTTTCAGCCTTCCCCGGGTCAAGCATCTTGTCAAGCTGTTGAGCTGCTTCGTGAGCACCAACCAAGTCCTTGTAGAGTGACTTCTTATCAGCCGCCTCTGCGAGGCGGTCATAGTTAGAAGCCATTTCAAGGAAACTCTCTGCCATACCCGGCAAAAGACGTTCTTCGTCTGCACGAGAGCGTGCAGCAGCAGCTTTCTCCCGGTATTGCGCAGCCGTCAACTCTTCCACAGCACCCTTAGTCAACCCAAGAGCCTCAGCCTTCTTTCTCCACTGATCTGCCTCACCTTCTACGCGAGTGGCCTCACTTGCAGTTAGCTTCACAGTATCTTCGACAACCTTGTAGGCGTCCTTCAGACTGGCGATACGGTTTTCTGCGGACTCGTTGAGCCTTGCCAAACTCAACTCGTTAGATAGTCTATCCTGCTCAAGCTTGTTCCCGGAAGCCACAGCGTCAGCATACTCGCGCTCAAGGCGAATACGTGTGCGCTGAATGTCGGACAACTTCTCGTACTTTGTACCAACCGAGAGGATACTCTGCTCTTGCTCCCATAGAGCTTTGTATGTGTCAGCAAGCCGACCCATTGCATCCTGGTACTCGTCAAGAGACTTTTGAGCACCCTTGTCAACAGTTGGAACAGCGGCCTTTGTTTTCCCACTACCAGCCTTTGGTCTCTTGTAGCGCATAGTCTCACCACCCTCAGTGAAACCTGCTGGATTGGACATTTTGTTGTACCAACCATTCTTGCCAGTCAACCCGCCGTAGAAACCGTCTTCACTGTTGTTGTACTCGAAAGCAGCGTCAGCTGCATCGTTCAGCGCATCAGTGAATTTGAGAGTTTGCTTTGTAGCAAGAAATCCTTGAGCTTGATAAGCTTTCATGTCAGCAGCAAGACCTTTTGCCCAATCGCTAACACCCTCCAGACCAAGGGTAGACGCCAGATCACCAGTAACGTCCATGAACGCCTCGCCAATCATGGCAAGGGTTTTCACGATCAACTCTGCCACACTGACCAAGGGAGTGATAATGAACAGGTTGATAGTGGCGCCCATCTTCAGGAGCACACCACCTACAGTCACCAACAAACTCCACAAAGCCTTCCACACGGTCATCACACCAAAGGAAGCTGCCCCTAAAAGATTAAACTCGTCGTTGATGCCGCCGAAAATCTTGCCAAGACCCATAGCCAGCGGGGTGAGGCTACCACTGATCGTTGTCACCATTTTCCACAATGCCTCACCTGACTTACTCAAGGAAGCAAACCACTGGTTCAGAACCCCCGTCACATCTGTGACGGCATTAACCAATGTCGTAGCGATAACAGGGACAACCTTCTCTACATTCAACACAAACTCCGCGAAGTTCTTATTGAAGTCTGTCTTCTGCCCCATTTCTCCAATCGTCCTGATCCAAGAGTTCCGGATGATAGTGAAAGCATCCTCGACAGTGATAGGCATGTTTGCAAAATCTTTGCGCCACTGACCAGAGTACGCATCCAGGGCAGTCACCAACATCTCGAAGGTGAGCTTACCTTGGGAACCCATCTTCTTCAGCTCAGATGTGTTCTTTTTATAATACCCCTCAAGGGCACGCATAATCATGCCACCACCTTCTGCAACAGCGCTGAATTCAGCACCGTTAATCACACCAGAACTAGCCGATTGTGACAATTGCAACAAGACAGAGGACACTTCCTGTCCGGCTGCGCCGGACAGCTTCAAACCCATTGTCAAATTCTCGACAGTCTTAGCAACATCATCAGCGGTCTTGCCGTACTTAGACATGGCAGGATACAATCGCTGATAGAGCTTGACAGTATCTTCCACAGGGGCACGAAGACGCTGTGCCACCTGATACATCTTTTCTTGACCCTCAACAGCGTCTTCCATAGACCCTGTTGCGGCTGTTAGCCGCGCACGCATAAGCGCCCAAGCATCAGCTTGTGTCACAACACTCTTCACCAAGTTCAGTGAGCCATACACCACCGTGGCAGTGGTCATTGCTTGTAGTGTTGTCAGAGCTGTACGCATCCAACGGTGATTTACAATCCAAGACTCAGAAGACCTGTTAACGGTCTCGTACATCTTGATCTTGACATTCGATACTTCTTTGACAGACCTCACCATCTCACCCATTGCACGAGTAGTCTCTTGGACACTCTTCATCAATGTGCGCAGAGCTGTATCACTCTCTGCAAGCCTGTCTTTGTAAATCTTGGAAGACTCTTCAGCACGCTTGCCGAAACGCTCAAAGGCATTGCCGAGAGAGTCTAGTTTTATTTCTGTTCTTGCTGCCTGATTAGCTAGCAAGCGGAGGGAACGTCGGAACTCTTCACTTCCTGCAATAGCAGCCTTGAATGGTTGCTCTGTCCCAGAGGCTTGTTTGAAAAACTTCTCGAAGACGCCACCAAGATGGAGCACCTTCTCTTCAGCCCCCTTAGCCTGAAGGGCTAATCGTTTCAAAGCCTCTTCTGCTTCCTTAATACCTGAGCTAGATACTTCAATACCTAGACGAGAGACATCTGCCACCATAAAGCCACCACCATTCTGTTATTAGTTCTTCACTTCCCCTTCTTCCCACCCATCATGCTATCGAACATAGCTGTGAGCTGTTTTGTTGCCTGCTTTTTAGCCGAAGCGGAGTCTTCCTTGTAAGGAGCTGGACGTTGAGGATCGTTCGCTGCGTGGTACTCAGAAACATAAGCTTCAGAGAGTTCCTTTATGAGCTTCTTACCACACCAAGGAATAGCTTCACTGATTTCTGTACAACGCACCCAAGCATCAATCTCTTGCCATGTGACAGGGACGATACTCATGCCGTTAGACAAGTAAGTACCAACCTCTTGCAACCACTCTACATAGCAAATAGCCCCACCAACCTCTGGGAGAGAGATTAGTGGGTGCTGAAGGTCTGCCAACCTTAGTTGAGTTATTCGACTCTGCTTAGCTTCCTTTGGCGTAGCATGAAGCCACGCCAAATGACGAACGTAAAGGATTAGGCTATCCCTTACGCCTTCTTCAAAAAATTGGTCTGGTCAGTCAGAGCCTCAGTCACTTGAGTAACAACCCAAGCGAAGCGATCATCACCATACAACTTGGCAAAATCCTCTTCCGTCTTGATCTCTGCACCATCAACCACCAAGTTCTTGGACGACTTGCTCAAAGAAGCCAGCATCTCAATCGTCGCCTTACGCTCATCGTCAGGAGTGAGCTTAGCCTTGCGAGAGTTCTTCAGCTTCAGAGCTGCCGTGGCTGCACGGTATTGCTTGGACGCAGTGCCGTAAATGGTGATGGAAACATACTCACCATCATCCGTGGTAATATACACGCCAGAATCAGGTTCAGTCAGCTTCACTTCAAATTCAGAAACCAGTGCGCGAGTGCTCAAATCAAAAGACATTTTCTACCTTTCCATGTTACCGTAATATGCAACGTGCGTTGCTTTGAGTAGTAATTATAAGGAAAAAAGGGGGCTCTGTCAAGAGCCCCCTTTCGTTTCACTCAAATTTTATTTCACATTAGAGTGAATATGCGTTAAACCGTCTCAACCTTCACGATGTCACCATCCAGGTCAACGTTACAAGTGGCAGTAATCACGGTGTCCACGGTTCCAATGTTACGCACGAAAGACATCACGTTGCCTGTGGTGTAGAACGTCACTTCACCGTCATCCCCCTCGTTCATCACAATCTTGAAGCTATACAACTTCTTCAGACGTGATGCCACTTGTAGGCGGTTCTGGCCCTGGTCTGCCTCGTCAAGGGCCATATTCAAGGTCAGCTGACCGTTGTCATAGCTGCCTTTCAGCTTACGGATACGGGAATCCTTCAGCCCGATGTGGGTGATACCGTTCGACGTAGCACCGAAACCGCCAACTTCAGTCAACTCGGCAATGTCAGCCCAGTCGTTGATACCCTCAAAACCGGCCTCATTGTATGTTGCTGGCGCCGTGCCAGACACATATACGTTAGTACCTGCTGCAACATTAAGCATGTAAACCTCTCTTTATCAATTGAACTGTTCGTGACGATACTTAATCATCACAGGAAGAATAAGCCACCCTGATTCATAGAGAGGTGGGCTTATGGTGGGGGATGTCTCCACAGAGAACACACCTGACTTAGGGAGAACAGGGAAGGCATCAATGATGCTCTGAGCGATTGTCTCCGCTTGCTTAGTTCCTTTTCCAGCAGGAACCCAAATGTTTACTTGAAACCAACCGTAGAATGTCGTCCGGGAGATTTTCAAAGTCTTCTCCAGAGAAGAGCTAGGGACAATGAATGGTTCAAGCCATGCTGTTGTTGGCTTCTTGAACTCAACACCTTCCCAAGCTACCGGGACACTTAACGCAGTGGCAACACCCAGCACTCTAGAATGGAAAGCGCTGCGGATAGCTAAATTACTCACCTGTTTTTCTCCGCAGTAATAGCTACAGCTTTAGCCACCATAGCGTAGGGGCCGACAGTACCTGTCCAAACAGCATTCTCCTCTTTCGGCCATCCAAGCTTTTCAGCACGATACCCGTGGGGTACGTTGTTAGAAAGAGTCACTGTCCCGTCCTTACCGAAAAACTGTGACCCGTGTAGGGAGCTAATCCGGGCCAGAGAATCAACCCCTGTTTGGCTCAAGGCACCACTCAAACTAGATGAAAGCGTGGGGCCATCCGTTGTGTACCATTGATTTTTCAACAACCCCATAGCGTATTTACTTCCCGGCTTCGCCGGAGAGTATTCCACCGTGTAGTTGAAGCACATCTTGGCAATTCCATAACACTTCTGGTTTACATCGTTGAGAAGCGCAGAAATGTTAGACTCAACGGATGCGAAGAAAGCGTTCTTCTTAGCCATTACACCCTCAGACAAAACTCATAGAGTAGTGCGTCACCACCCATTGTCGGATTCACCTGTTTGAAGGTAACGATGTTGTATTGGACACCCTCAATCACGATCTTGTCTTTTGCGGGATCAATCGTGAAGTTATTAGGGGCACCAACACTCTTAGGTGGTCGGACAAACACCTGCTTGTCACCTGCCTGAATCAATGTACCGTTCTTCAGTGTGTAGCCATTACTCTGGAGCGTGTAGTCCAAAACAATGCACTGAATCGTAGTCCTCTCTTCAGCAGAAGTTATGTCCTGAGTGATAGGATCGTAGGATGTGTTAGACTTCACATACTCACCAACACCAGGACTCTCAGCGAAGAAGTCCGTAAGCATCTCGCCAAAATGTTCCAGCATATCCATTACATACCCCAGAAACCACTTGGGACAGAATCGCCGGGAATGACACTGCCTCTCGTGTTGCAATAGCTTGCATTCCACTCAGAAACAAAGTCACTCAATGGGTTAGTCTCATCACTGCCTGTGGCGGGAATGAAGCTGCTGTCCATGTAGGCAGGATTCATGATCGTTGCCTTCAAGAAAGCTAGGTAGTTGGTGAATTGCTCACCACCCCATACTTCCAAAGCCGCAGTCATGCGGCGATGTGTCTTACTCGAAAGAGATGCTAGAATGTATTGCGCACACAAAGAAGCCGCCCTTGTAACACTCCCGTTGTTTGAGTCAAGGGCAGACTGGATGACAGCATCAGGAAGAATTGGTAAGTCTTTGTAGTCGCCAATGCGAAGACGAATCTTACCAATATCTGTTGCAGGGTCTAAGGGCATTTATTTCCTCTCTTACGGGAGGGGGAAATTCCCCCATGCCCTCAACTCATTACGAGCTAGTCACCACCTTGATGATGGCCTTCGGACGGGTGACGAAGTGCAGCGGAGCCGACTCAATCTCGAACTCCATGAACTCGTCATGCGGATCCATGAAGGTGCGCAGAGTCATCTCAGTACCCGGAGCATCGAACGAAGAGAACTTGTTCGACGGGCCGTAGTAAGTGCGGAACAGGTCAGGCACACCGTTCGGGAAGGCAATACCTTCACCAGTAGCGAATGCACTCTCAATAGTGCCAGTCGGCAAAGTGAAGGAAGGGTTGTAGCTCAGGAAAGTGACACCGTCATGAGACAGGGCTTCCATCACACCCCACTTCATGTACTGCGAGATAGAATCACGCAACACTTGGTTGCCGTTCTGAGCGTAGTACAGATAGTTGCTGCGGAAGTTACTGTTGGCACGCATCTTCTCGATGAAGGTATGATCCACCAGCACAGTCAGGCCAGAGATCGAACTACCGTTTTGGGCAGCCGTCGAAGCAACACGCTTCAGCTCCGACACCTTCTTCGTCACATCGGTTGCGGCGTTACTAAGGTCGAAATCAACCACAGTTTGCGTCACACCAAACTCAGTGAACATATCTGCGAACACTTCACCATCTGGGGTCTTGAAGACACCCTTCATGGCTTGGATCTTCATATATTCCTGAGTCTCATCCCAGCGACGACGAATATCACCAAGCTTATCAGCCAGAGCGTTAGCCATCGTTTCTTGGTCAGTGCTACCAGGGCGGCGATAACCTGCCACATCCTCGGCAGTCAGTCGGTGGCCGTGCTTGAAATAAGCCAGCTTCAGGGCGAAGGTTTCAGGCTTCTCGTCAGAGCCGTAAGTCGAGTGACGGCTACCGCGATTGACAGAAGGCAACAGACGCAAGTCCTTAGTCATCTTGTCGAAGATGATAGACTTTTGATTAGTTGAGCGAACAGAGAACAAGCCAGATTGACCATTCACATAACCAAACTGGTTAGGCAGATGGGTAATCATGTCCACCATCTCGGTGGTCTTGTACTTGTTATAGAAATCGAGAGTAATAGCCATTACAGAGTCCTTTCCTTATTAGGTGCCAACACGCACAGCGATGCCCTTAGCTTCAAGTGCTGCATGCACCGTTGCTTTTTGGCCAGAAGTCAGGGTGTCCTTGAACTGAAGACCCTTATCAATCACACCACACTGACCACGGAACAAAATGTTCAAGGTGTGATCGCCAGCCGCCAGGGTGGGAACATCCTTCTCAGCTTCAATCAACACACCAACATCGGCAGGAAGAGTGGCCACAGAAGCAGCGGCAACCCACACCCACTTACCGGACGAGAGGCGCAAAACAGCACCAATATCCATCCCGGCTTCCACAGTCACAGTCACCGTCTTGCGGCTATAACCCTTGTGGGCCAAATCTTCAAAAGCAAGCACCGAATTCAAGCGGGTGCCGCGAGTAGCAATAGCAGTCATATCTACCTTTCTGTAGAGTTATTAAATGCCGAAGCGTTGAGCAACAGCGGCATGCAGGATTTTCAGTGCATCATCACCTTCACTCGGCAGATTCACTTGAGCCTCAACACCTTGGACGCCGGAAACATCTGCGTTTGCCTCGGCGTCAACCTTTTGACCCATCGCCTTAACAATTCGGTCAAAACTTTCATCAGATAAAGTAGACAGGGCAGCAAACACAGATTCAGCCTCAACGTCACCAACAACGCCGGCAATCAACTGTTTTCGATCCGCAAGCTTCTTCGCCAGAGCTGCGGCTTCCTTGTCAGCTGCGGCCTTAGCCTCAGCAGCCGCAACATCGTTGATGGCCCGGATTTGTTCCTTCAGTTCAGCTACTTGCTGCACAAGCTCTTGATTCATTTCAACAGCAGCAGCAAGCTGTTCCGCAGCAGCTGCCTTATCTGCCTCCACCTGAGCCTTGAACGAATCAAACTCTGCTTGAACTGCTACTACTTTCTCACCCTCACTCTGCAAACCAAACACTGCTTGAATGCTGGACAGCAGACGTTGCTTATCTTTCATCAGAAATTTCCTTTATGCACTGTAGCGACAAACGTCGCAAATTGTTTGTCAGTCATCACTGCATCGATCAAACCCAGACTCAACACCTTATCACCAGAAAAAGTACCAGCTTCAAGGCCTTTGATTTTCTCAACCCCGAGCTTTCGGTATTTATCTACGTGATTCGCGAATTGCGAATTGATGGCGTCAACATCCTCCTGAAGGGAAGCCAGAAACTCAGGCTTGAACGTACCATCTTCGGCGTAAGGAACTTTGTTAGCCCCAGAGGTAATGAAGATACGTTTCACACCCTTGTCACTGAGCATCTTGGAATAGTCAGTGAGAGCAATGACACAACCAATAGAGCCAATCGTTGCACTCTGATTTCCAACCAGCACATCACAGATGCTCCCGAGAACATAAGCCCCGGAAGTCATCTGAAGCGGGGCATAGCCCACGAGAGTGATGTTGTTTTCTGTGCAAATTGAGCGGATTTCATCCGCAGTCTCGAAAGCGTGAGCTGCCTCACCACCAGGAGAGTCAATGTGCATTACAATGGTTTTGGCTCCAGTCAATGCCATCTTCTGAGTTGTGTCTACAAGCTCTTGGTAAGAGGTGCCTGCATCACCGCACAAAGTCCGCACTGGGCGGTAGGTGAGCGAACCTTCAACGGACAGGATGCCAAGACCGTCCTTGACCAAGGGCTCTACAACCTGTGAAGCAGGCTGCCCGTCTTCTTCCATCAACTTGAAATCTGCTTGACTGCGAGACTCAAGGTATGTCAGAATAGGGTCAAACGCCTCAGCAGTGATGAGGTGAGGGCGGTTGTAAAGAGACGACAGAACACGGTGTAGTGAATGAGCCATCAAGTGTTTTCCTTGTTAGATGTTGAGGTGTCCCCGCCACCAAAAGGATCTTGTGACGTACCATTTCCTGTAGGTGAGGCCATGCCGTCCCCGGCACGAGTCTTTTGTTGTGACATATTCGCTGGCAAGGCCTCTGTGTCGATTGGCTCGTCTGCGGGCTTCTTACTCAGGCCAAGGACAAACCGGACACGGTTTGCTGCCTCACGATCCATCTCAATAGCACCAACACTCCACAACCGCTGAACACCCTTAGAGAATGTATCCAAGTCAATTGTTTCAACTTCGCCGTGAACAAACTCCGCCATCTCATCCATTTCCCAACCGTTCTGTTCATAAATCCAGCGCATCAGTTGCTGGTTAAGGACAGAGCGGATTTCACCAAGGCGGTGAAGAAGGGCGAGAGTAAGAATACGAGTTTTACTTTCAGCTAAACTGAAAGAGCCACCACCGTCAGCACCCTGCTTGAGAATGTCTACACATAGAGCTTGCAGGATATCTTGTTGAAGGCGCTTAATGACACTCTCAGTGTCATATCGAACAACACCCTTAGACTCGATAAGCTCATAGGTGAAAATTGGTTGCTTACTCTCAGGATCATAGAACCGTGGAGTAACCAACCCCTTCAACTCACCCCTGTGAAACTTATCGATGTACTGCTGAAAGTATGTTACAACTGCTTTTTCAGAATCAGACGCATCTTCAGCAAGGTAGCGAGGAGGTAGTCCAATGTTTAGAAGACCACGATCACCTGCAATTCCTAGCAGCTCTTGCTCCTGCAAGAGTGTCATTTGTTTGTGCGCAAGGTAGATGTTCTTGAAGATGGATTCACCTTCAGGATTACCGTTGCGGGAAGAAGCTGTGAACAACAAGAGCTTCTTCACATCAAGGTGAATGTTACCAGAAGTCTTGTCTACACGGTCTTCGAGCAAATGCTGCTTTTCTGTGTTGGAGAGACTCTGCTCAATGTATTTCAACTCTGAGCCAGAATCATCAAACCGCCAAGCTGCAATTGTCTCTGGGTTTCGTGGAGCAAGCTTACGAATGCCCCTGAGCCCATCATTGTGCTTGCTACCTGTGCGACGCAAGCGGCGTCGCCCAACAATCTCAAATGGCTTGAAGCCGTACTCAAGATATTCAATCACTTCTTCAATGAACTGTGACCACGAATGATCCATGTCGCTCATCATTGAGCGTACAGCCTCTGCCCTAGCCTGGGCCTTCTTACTGGCTCCTGGCGGCGCTTCAACGTCCCATTCAACGCGGGCCATCGCCATACGCCAAACATTCATTGCAGCGCCAACTGTGGGGTTATTGCGCATTTCTCGCACAACACTGATAAAGTGAGGGTATCTGAAAACCCGCTGTACCTCAGCAAGGATCTGACCGTCACTCATCCGTAACCCGCTAACCCCTAACTCTTTAGAAGAGCCACGAGGAATAGGGACACCCATGTCCGGGGCAAGAGAAGCTTTCTTACCTCGTTTAGGCATGTTTGCTCCTTGTCTTATGAAACGTAATTATAAGGAAATCTACCCCACTTGTCAATAGGAAACTATCACTCCGGGAAGAATAATAGCAAATTTCTATCACAGGCGAGGTAGTGGACTACTCTGCGTCATGTCAGGGAGCACAAAGTCAGGTATGCTGAGAGTCTTAGAAATCGTGTTAAAAGCAGAAGACGCTGCGTCTACCTGATCGTCTTTACGCAGACGTTGTTTTTGCCTGTCAGAGGTGAATCCCTCAAGCTCCTCAAAGAAGGCATTATTCCACTCACCTTTGACAATACGCAGGTTCCCACTCTCAGCTAAGGCACAAAAAGGTTTGAAAGCGTTCAGCTTCCCTGTGTGCCCACTTACTGGGTCAGACTTTGCACCAACGCCTTGTTCTGCAAGAGTTCTCAGTAAAAATGACGCAGCAATCTTACCGGCACCACCAGGATCTCGTGGTACAATTACCCGAGTGTCTTCCCCGTCATACCTAGCTGTCTTCACAATCTCACGAATTACACCGTCTGTTTGTAGGCGGAATCGGGAGACATCTTCGATGTAGTAGATGCCAAATCTGTCTCTTGACATCAGGACACCAGCAGTCCAGTCAGGATTTTTCTGACTCTCTGAAACAACACTCGCAGCTAAGTCCCAAGCACGTACACGAGCCGTGGCTACAGCCGGAGGGTGATCCACAATTTCACACCAAGACCTACGGAAAAACCCCTCACCCTCAATACGCGCTTTCCACGCCCCCAAAAGGAAGCGGGCACGGTTGACAGTGGGCATGTTCTCCAGGAACGCGAGATACCCTGGGTCATTTTTCATGAGCACAGGGTTGTCATAGATGGTGGCCGGGATGAACTTGTACGTCATCATAGCCGTGTCTGTTCGACGACCATCCGCAGCTAGTTTGCCACGAACCTCTTCTTCGGAGTTACCAACATAGAGCTTTGCACCAACATAGACCCAATATCGAGTAATGTCCTCAGTGCCCGTGGCAGGGATGCCGAAGTCACCCTCCAAGCACCAATCCACAAACTCCATAAGGAACGTGTCTGGGTTGGGATTAAAAGTGAGGTTGATGTATCGCTTGCCTTTGTATGTGGCAGAGCGTAGACAAGAGAATAGAAACAAGAGAAAATCTATCTCAATGTTGTCGGCTTCGTCAACAAAGATGTGTGTAGCCTGCATACCCTTCCAGTCTTCCGGCTTATTCGGGAAGGGGGAAAACTGGATAACACAACCGGAGGGAAACCTCCACTTTCGAGTCTGGGCGTTGAACACACCACCAAACTCAGGATACATCTTGTGGCTCTCTTCTAAGAGACCACCAGGAATCTTCAACAAAGGAACAGTCTCACGGAGAATCACAATCCGTGCATCCTTGTCGCCTATGTACTTCATCGTCTTCACAAGCGTGCTGTGTGATTTCCCACTTCCACGAGCACCACCAAAAAAGATGAGGTCAACACCCTCTTCCTGCAAATACTTGAGCTGCTTCAAACTGGCAGCGCCATACTTTTTTCTTGTCATATCTCCCTCAGAAAAAGAAAATGCCCCTGAAAAGGATTTCTCCTTAACAGGGGCTAACATGCACGGCCTTTCGACACAAGCATGGAAGGAGAAACAAAATGAACTACCTACCGACAAAAAAAAAACTTTAGGGAGCTAATCCCCTTTTACACTGCACCACAACACCGTGTTGTAGCTGGTGCTGCTGCCCGACTTCCGGCAGGTCTTCAGGATCTTCACCCTGCTGTGCTGATTCGTCTGTGATTTTCGCTACCTAGTCTGGTGTTAGCTCACCAACAAAATGGTCAGGGAAGAAGGACTCGAACCTTCAGCCTCTAGGATCCAAGCCTAGCCGTCTACCAATTGACATTATCCCCTGAATGTTGGTGCCTTCGAGAGGGTCGAACTCTCACGCTTTTCAGCACTGGTTTCTAAGACCAACGTATCTACCAATTTCACCACAAAGGCTTTTGGTGCCGGCTATCTGACTCGAACAGATGGCCTACCGCTTACAAAGCGGTTGCTCTACCAACTGAGCTAAACCGGCATGGTGCCCCGCGAGGGAGTCGAACCCCCAACCCGGTGCTTAGAAGACACCTGCTCTACTCCATTGAGCTAGCGGGGCGTATTGTTGGGTTGTCTTCGACTTGAACGAAGAAGGTCAGAGACAACGGATTTACAGTCCGCCCCAGCTACATTACTGGACTAACAACCCTTGTTGGCTGACGTGGTAGGGATCGAACCCACGACCATCTGGTTAACAGCCAGACGCTCTACCGACTGAGCTACACGTCAATGTTTTGGCGGACAGTAAAGGACTCGAACCTTTGCACCAGTAAACTAGCGGCTACGGGTTAGCAACCCGACACATTCCCACTCTGTCAACTGTCCTTGGTGGGTGGTGAAGGAATCGAACCATCACCCTCACGAATGCCACGGCTTTCAAAGCCGCTTTGAGCCCTGCTCGGCACCACCCAAAATTACTTCACTTTTCACGTAAAATGAGCATCATCAACAGTGTCGAAATCAACCAACGGTTGAGAACTCCCCCCGCCCGCTTGGCGGAGCAATCCTTGACTCTGAAGCTCTTTCGCTTGAGCAATCAAGCGGGTAAGACGCTCTTTGGAAATCTCTGTGGCCACCTCTGTTGTGGCCTTCAAAAAATTCGTGGCAGCCTGCAATGCCACCCTATCATCCTTCGACTGCATCAGTCGCAGCAGAGTTTCGACGGCTGTAGCCTGCCCCTTCTTCAGCTCCCTCAGAAGCTGCGTCAGCTCTAGCGTGCTGACGCTAAAGTCAACTTTCACTGGGACGAACGTATCCATCGACTCTCCTAGCCTTCTTTGTTGTGTTGCTGCTGTGTTGTGTAAGTCGAATTATAAGGAAAACTGCACACCAAGTCAAGAGGTTTTCAGGCTTCCTGTGAAAATTTCTTCAAAAAAGCACCCACAACAAGCTGTTTTCATGAACGGGATGCTTTGGCAGTCTCCCTACCTATCCACGAATGCCTTTAAAACCGCTCAGAACGGCCTACAATCGACGAACGGAGGCTGGTGGCTACATGGGCCTAGGTTTGAGGTTTTAAACGATCCTAGAGCCTCTAATCCGTTCTTGCCCCAACAAGAGAGGGTTCGAGCTGTGCAGGCTCGGGCACACAACACAAGAAAGTTTGTAAAGTTCACTCTAGGCTATTGACTTTTGACACAGAACTGTGTATACAGTATTAAGAGTTGCTACGCAACTCATAGTAATCTCTTTATAAGAACTCTTTAAGGAAAGAACTCAACTCTATCTCACTCACTAACTCTCTTAAAGAAAGAAATATATAAAGAAAGAAAGATCTCTCTTCCTCTCTCTCTTTCTCTTAGGTCTTGTTGTGACTTGGCTAGCGAGTCAGTGAGCTAGCCTGATGTCACGATGTTCCCTTGGTCAAGGGACTACTGTGAGGTCATGTGACCTCAAGATGGCTACGTCAGTGAACACTGACAAGAGGCTATGTTGTGTGCTCGCTAGCTCGCTCACTAGCAAGAGCACAACAAAAAATTTGTGAAAAGAGCCTCAAACCTGTTGACACAGGTGGCAATTCTACTTACAATTCAATTGTTGTGTAATGTTTGTTGTGTGTTCGTGAGCTGAAAGCTCGTATCAACTGAGTGGTGCATTGCACCACATAAACAAAAAATGGATGTGAAACCAAGCTACCTAGCAGAGGAAGAACCAGATGTCATGGAAGCAGGAGATGCACCGGATGTGCCATCGTTCGATGACCTGGACTCTTTCACGGAAGAGGATGAATTCTTCTTTCAACAACTCGACTTCAAGCGAAGTCGTGTAGCCCGTAAACAAGAGACTTTGGTGAAGCCTAAGAGCAAACCGAAGGGTAAGAATTACGTGAAAAATCAAGCAATCTTTGGAGACGTGTGATGAGTAAGCAACGAAAACTTTTGTGCGATGAGAACCTCTTCCGACTCTTCGAGTTGGCAGTGAAAGCTGGTGGTGAAGGGTGGAAGTTTCACGGCTTTAATCAAGGGTTGGGTGTGTGGGAACTCCACTTGGAGAAGGATGTTGT
>JACCDS011228883.1_pt1 | contig 28983 bp, 33 predicted proteins | sample 7446441 | NCBI WGS metagenome assembly JACCDS01 (sample SAMN15323445, study PRJNA562643) | freshwater metagenome | isolation source: river surface water | place: USA:Blue River Watershed | collected 2017-08-17 | reverse complement strand
GGGCTCGTCGACCAGCACGGTCTGAAAGCGCCGTTCAAGCGCCGGATCTTTTTCGATGTACTTGCGGTACTCATCCAGCGTGGTCGCACCGACGCAATGCAGTTCGCCGCGCGCCAGCGCCGGCTTGAGCATATTGCCGGCATCCATCGCGCCCTCGGCCTTTCCGGCACCCACCATCGTATGGATCTCGTCGATGAACAGGATGGTCTGGCCCTCGTCCTGCGCGAGTTCCTTCAGCACGGTCTTGAGGCGCTCTTCAAACTCGCCGCGATACTTTGCGCCGGCCAGCAAGGCGGCCATGTCGAGCGACAGCACACGCTTGTTTTTCAGGCTATCAGGCACCTCGCCGTTGACGATGCGCTGGGCAAGGCCTTCGACGATGGCGGTCTTGCCGACGCCGGGCTCGCCGATCAGTACCGGGTTGTTCTTGCTGCGGCGCTGCAGCACCTGGATCGCGCGGCGAATCTCGTCGTCGCGCCCGATCACGGGGTCAAGCTTGCCCATCCGGGCACGCTCGGTCAGGTCAAGGGTGTATTTTTTCAATGCTTCGCGCTGGCCTTCGGCCTCCTGCGAATCGACGTGCTGGCCGCCGCGCACCGCCTGGATTGCGGCCTCCATGGCTTTGCGGTTGAGGCCGTTCTCGCGCGCGGCACGCCCAGCCTCGGACTTGTCGTCAGACATTGCGAGCAGGACCATTTCGCTGGCGATGAACTGGTCACCGTGCTTCTGGGCTTCCTTGTCGGCGAGATTGAGCAGGGCAGCCAGTTCGCGGCCGACCTGTACCTCACCGCCGGTACCACTGACTTTCGGCTGGCGCTCGAGCGCCGACTTGAGGGCGTTGACGAGCCCGCCGACGTTCACGCCGGCACGCTGTAGCAGTGAGCGACTGCCGCCCTCTTCCTGGTTCAGCAACGCCGTCATGAGGTGGACGGGATCGATGTACTGGTTGTCATTGCCAACTGCGAGGCTCTGGGCGTCGGCCAGTGCTTCCTGCAGCTTGGTGGTGAATTTGTCGACACGCATTGGACGGGCTCCAAGTTAATCACATTGCAGTAATTATTGGGTCCGGCCGCCGGTTTTCAAGGCTGGGGGACGCTGAATTCAGGCGCTGGCCCAGCGCCAGGTGGCTATACCGACAAAGCACAGCGCGACCGAGCCAAGCAGGTGGACGCTGCCATGCAGCAGCGCCCAGCCGTAGTCGCCACGCTGCAGCAGTACCATCGATTCGGCGGAAAAGGTAGAGAAGGTGGTCAGGCCGCCGAGGAAGCCAGTGACGGCGAATAGTCGCCACTCGGGAGCAAGGCCGGGAAGATCGTGGAAGACGCCTACGGCAACACCAATCAGGAAGCCGCCGAAGAGGTTTGCGGACAGCGTGCCCAGTGGCAGCGCTTCGACGCGCGCGTTCAGCCACAGCCCCAGTCCCCAGCGCAGCCAGGCGCCGAGCGTGGCGCCGACAGCGATCGCGCCCAGGCTCAGCGGGACTGAGACCATTTCTGCATTGCCTCGTCGTCGGTCACTCGGGCGTCGACCCAGCGCGCACCGGACGGAGTCTGTTCTTTTTTCCAGAACGGCGCCTCGGTTTTCAGGTAATCGATGATGAATTCGCACGCATCGAAGGCCTCGCCGCGGTGAGCCGAAGTCACGGCAACCAGCACGATCTGCTCGCGTGGCTTCAGCGGACCGACGCGGTGGATGACGAGCGCATCGAACAGTTCCCAGCGCGCCTGCGCCTGCGCCACGATCTCTTCGAGCGCCTTCTCGGTCATGCCGGGATAATGTTCGAGTTCCATCTCGGCGACATGCTCGCCATCATTCAGGTCTCGCACGGTGCCGACGAAGGTAACGACGGCGCCGACCTTCGGCGTGTTCATGCGCAGCTTCGCGACCTCGGTACTGAGGTCGAAGTCTTGGATCTGGACACGTACGGCCATCGAAGTCTCCGAATCAGCCGCCGGTGACCGGCGGGAAAAAGGCAAGTTCGCAGCCATCGGCCAGCAGCATCGATGGATCGGCCATCTGCTGGTTGACAGCGATACGCAGCGCCCGCCCGTCGGCCAGTGCCTCGGCCCAGACACCGCCGCGCGCACGCAGTAGTTCGCGCACCTGGCCAGCGGTGGTGACCTCAGACGTCACGCTCAGCGTTTCACTACCGGTGCCGACGGCCTCGCGCACGCTGGCGAAGAATTTCAGTTGTATCTGCATGCTAGTAGAGCAGTTCAGAAAAGGGAATGAAATGGACGGTGTCGCCGATGCGGATCGCCTGCCCCGGCGGGTTGTCGATCACGCCATCGCCCCAGACGGTTGAAGTGAGGACGCCGGAACTCTGGTTCGGGAACAGCTCAAGTCCCTGGCGGTCGTTGATGCGTACGCGCAGGAATTCATTGCGCCGATCCGGTTTCACCCACTCGAAGTCGGCACGCATCGGATAGCGGCGCGGCTGGGCGACAGTGGCGCCTTGCAGCGCGAGGACGAAGGGCCGCACGAACAGCAGGAAGGTCACGAAGCTCGACACCGGGTTGCCGGGCAGCCCGATAAAAAAGGCCGGATCCGGCTGCTCGTCGCGCCGAACTTCACCGAACGCGAGCGGCTTGCCGGGTTTGATCGCGATCTGCCACATGGTCAACTTGCCCTCGGCTTCCACCGCTGGCTTGACGTGATCTTCTTCGCCAACCGACACGCCGCCCGATGTGACGATCAGGTCGTGGCCGCGGGCCGCCTGGCGCAGCGTGTCACGAGTGGCGTCGAATGAGTCGGGCACATTGCCAAGGTCGGTCACCTCGCAGCCAAGCTGCTGCAGCAGGCCGCGCAGCATGAAGCGGTTCGAATTGTAGATCGCGCCGGGCTTGAGCGGTTCGCCCGGCATGGTCAGCTCGTCACCGGTGAAGAATACGGCGACCTTCAGCCGCCGGAATACGGGCAGCGTGGCAAGACCGACGGATGCAGCCAGGCCGAGCTCTTGCGCGCGAAGTCTTGTGCCGCGCGCGAGGATGGTGCTGCCAGCGCGTATGTCTTCGCCCCGGCGGCGGATCCACTCGCCGGATTGCGGCGCAAGCTTGACGGTAACCTTGCCGCTGGCGTCGTCGAACGCGCACTGCTCTTGCATCACGACGGCATCCGCTCCTTCCGGGATCAGCGCGCCGGTGAAGATGCGCGCGGCTGTGCCTCGCTGTAGCGGCTGGCCGACATGGCCCGCAGGAATGCGCTGCGATACCTGCAGCGTGGCAGCCCCCGACGCGCAGTCGGCAGCGAAGACGGCATAACCGTCCATCTGCGTGTTGTCCATTGGCGGCACGTCGAGCTGCGACAACTGATCTGCTGCCAGAATGCGGCCGGTCGCGTCTACCGTGGCAAGTGTCTCGGTCTCGCTCACGGCATGGGCCGCGCCAAGCAGGAGATCGAGAGCCTCCTGCACACTCAGCATGGGTTTTTTGATGTTCATTCTTTTGCTGAAGATTTGATACTGACTTGTTTCGGGACGATTTTACGCGCCCTGTCAGAGACCCGTGTGCTGCGCGATGTAGCGCTTGATCGCTGCCACGTCAGGCCCCATGACCTCGAAACGCTGCGCCAGGGCCTCGATGTTCTCAAAGCCAGCCGGTCGCTCGGCGTCGCGGCCCAAGGCTTCGCGGATGGTCTCGTTGAACTTCGCGGGCAGCGCGGTCTCGAGCACGATCATCGGAATGCCGTCCTCCCAGTGCTCGCGCGCGACCTTGACGCCGTCCGCCGTGTGGGTATCGATGGTCAGGCCGTGGCGCGCATCGACGTCGCGGATGGTCTTCAGGCGGTCGGCATGCGTCGAGCGTCCTGCCGCAAAGCCGAACTTGCCCACCTGCGCGAATTCATCACCTTCGCTGCCGGGCTTGCCGGATAGGTCGAAGCCACCCTGCGTATCGACCTTGTGAAACAGTGCACGCACACGCGCGGTGTCGCCACCAAGCAGGTCACAGACGAAGCGCTCGAAGTTCGACGCCTTGCTGATGTCCATGCTTGGGCTGCTGGTATGCAAGGTCTCAGCGGATTGACGAACGCGGTAGACGCCCGTCTGGAAGAACTCGTGCAGGACATCGTTCTCATTGGTTGCCACGACCAATTTGCTGATTGGCAGGCCCATCATGCGCGCAATGTGACCCGCGCAAATGTTGCCAAAATTACCGGACGGGACGGTGAAAGAAACCCGCTGTTCGCTGCTCGTGGTTGCCGACAAATAGCCACGGAAATAGTAGACAACCTGCGCAACGACGCGCGCCCAGTTGATCGAATTTACTGTACCGATCTTCTGCCTGGATTTGAATTCGAGATCATTCGAGACACTCTTGACCATGTCCTGGCAGTCGTCGAATACCCCCTTGACGGCGATGTTGAAGATGTTCGGATCCTGCAGGCTGAACATCTGCGCCGCCTGGAAAGCACTCATTTTTTCATGCGGAGAAAGCATAAATACGCGAATGCCACGTTTGCCGCGCATCGCATACTCAGCCGCGCTGCCAGTATCGCCGGAAGTCGCCCCCAGGATGTTCAGTTCTGCCCCCTGTTTTGCCAGGGTGTATTCGAACAGGTTGCCCAGCAACTGCATCGCCATGTCCTTGAACGCGAGCGTCGGACCGTTCGACAGCGCCTGCAATATCAGCTTGCGGTTGCCTGAGGACTCCAGGGAGCGCAGCGGTGTGATCTGCTCCACATCATCACCCGGACGGCCGTTACAGTAAATCGCAGACGTGTAGGTTTTTGCGGTCAGGGCTTCGAGGTCAGCCACCGGGATGTCCGTCGCAAATTTTTTCAGAACTTCGACGGCAAGCCGCGCATAAGATAGTCCGCGCCAGGCATCGAGCTCGGCAGCAGATACCTGCGGATAGCTCGTCGGGAGATACAAGCCGCCATCAGGAGCAAGACCGCCGAGCAGGATTTCTGAAAAACCGGGCCGGGACGCGTGCCCGCGGGTAGAGAGATATTGCATCACATGGAGAGAATAAAAAGTACAGGCACCATCAAAACGGCAATTATACGGGGATGGTCATTGCCTAAAGAAAAAAGCCCATCGATCGACCGCTAAAGAAATGAGGTTTGCGCATCAAATGTAGCTCTTTTTGCATGTCAATTTGCTCACACTTCGCTACCACCTACTCTGCGCTTGTCAATCCCACGAATTAGGTAGTTTGCAGATTTTTTGACTATGCACCTGCCGAAAAATTCACTCAGGCAAGTTTAAGTCAGAGAAATCCGCAAATTTCGGCCTTGCCCTTTAGATCAATCGGGTATTCGGCGGGGGACCCGGTCGGAAACGGCCGAGATGCAAACCACCAGCGCGAAGGAGCTCCAAATGAGCGAAATGCACGCCGAGGCAGCCGACACCGACACCGTCTTCTGCATGAATCTGTTTGACGAGGATGAAGACGAAGCCAAGTCGGATGAAGTCCTACAGGAGGACGAGGCAGACACCAGTGAGGATACCGTAGAAGCACGGAGCCCGATCGCTGTCGGCTCATCGATCATCGATTCATCCGGTGGACTGCCGCCATTCCAGCTCAATCAGGAAATCCTGTTCCGCGAACTGGTCGCACAACACCAGCGACGCCTGTATCGCTTCGTTATCAAATACATTGACCATCCGGACGACGCTGCCGATATTACGCAGCAGGCTTTCGTTGAGGCAGCCAGAACCATCGCAAGCTTCAGGGGCGACTCGAAGCTGTCGACCTGGCTCTTTGGCATCGCCATGAACATGGTGCGGAATTACCTCAGCCGAGCCCCCCACCGAGTACACAAGTTCGAAACCGATGAGAGCCTGCTGGGTCTTGCATCGGGTGATCCGGACCCCAGTGACTCGCTTGTCCAGAAGGAAATGCTGATGCTTACGGAAAAAGCGTTTGGCGAGCTACCGTCCGAAATGAGCGAGGTGCTAGGACTGGTAGCGGTTGATGAAATCTCCTACCAGGACGCAGCCGACCTGCTGCGCATACCACTTGGAACGGTCCGCAGCAGGGTCTCTCGCGCAAGAGCAGCGCTGCGATCGCAATTCGAGCAGGCAGGCGTCAAATTGCAATTCTGAGCCTCACACGGGCCACATCGGCCCGCATAAATTCTTACTCTCAGGTCAATGTTAGGGCGGCAGTACCAAAGAAAACGTAAGGCATGGTTGTGCCTCCGCTGCCCGCAATGCAAATTTGTGACACACAATGAGCGCCATGAAGCAGCGCGACCCGTGGGAATGCGAGGCTTGGCGGAGTAAGAAGTAGATTTCTGGTAGCTTTCAAACAGGCTCTCATACGGAGCGAACCGTGACGGTGACCAGCGTCTCTTCACGCCGCTTGTCCGCATCTTTTGACAGACTCGATTTGGACGCACTTGCCGGGCCACGCAGGTCAAGCCGCAACGATGACGCCCCCTGCCCACTCGGTGCCCCATCGATTTCCGTCTCCTCCTCCGCCGCCGTTCGCCGCTCGACAGCCTGAGATCGATTCCGAACATTGCTGCGAAGATCACCCACACCGACAGCCCGGCCACTGTCCGCGACTCGGTGAGAAACGGCAACGGCTGAAGAAACTAAGGCCTGCTTAGCCGGAGAAAGCAGGCTCTCGCTCGGGAATTGATCGCGTAATTCACTCACCAACTGGATCAATCTCTGCCTATCCGCTTCTTTGATCGCGCCGGCCTCGATATAACCCTCCAGAAAATCTAGTGCCGAGTGCGCCTCATTGCCTTCGGTTTGATGCAATCGCAGCTGACGGTCACTCTGGACGGATCGCATTATGCCCTCAAGCTGGCTAGCAAGCCTATCCGCGAACTGGGGGCCACGTAATTCATCAAGACTGTCGATTAGCATGGACACGCGACAGGCGGGTATCAATTCGTCGCCAGCTTGCCGCTCCGCTGGGTCAGGCTGGAACTCAAGAGCGGGTGAGGGATCAGATGTCATCACATGCTGATGAGGTGCAGGGGTCCCGAACATTTCGGTCATATCTTTTAGATAATCGTCCATCAGGTCGGGGCGGAACAACTCAGGTTTGTCCAGTGGAGGCTGATTGGAATCGCGCAACGTGCTGCTCGCATACCGCAGCGGTCGACGATCACCTTCGGAAGGTGAAGGCAGGTGCCCCGGTGGCAAATGATCGGCAGTTCGCTTGCTTGGCAGCGCATGAACGCTCCGCGAAGGGGCATTCGGACGCGGGTGTTCTGTTCGTTGTTGAGAGGCGATCGCCGCAGTCGCATGCTCAGTCTGCGCAAATTGCTCGCGGAGGGCGGCACCACGCCGTTCCTGCTCGGCTCGCTGTGCAGAAGTGAGGCGACGCTGGCGCATACGCTCGTCGTTATCATCAGGATCACCGGCAACCGATCGGCCTGCACCGATAACGTATAAGTTGATGGGGCCCATCACGCACTCCCTGCGACTGCGACTCCGCTCTCGGGCGGCAGGCTGAAATTGTCTGGCAAGTTGAAATCCATCGGAAGGTTCTCGCGCCGATAGTAAGCCACTAATTCGCGTTCAAAATCGAATGTGCCGACCGATGAATCAGATAAATGAAAGAAAATTCGTTCATGGTCAGGCGGGCGCGCTCGGATCGTCATTTCATGGAATCCGAGACGCATCAAAGCGCGGATAGAGCGGTGATTGTCTTTATACGCTGAGGTAAGTATCACCGGCACGCCGCGATCGGCAGCATGCCTGCAAGCCAGCCGGCCGGCCGCAGTCGCAAAGCCCTGCCCCTGGAAATCAATGCCGGTCCAGAAACAAAAAAAGGCAGCATGCCCGGATACGGCGAGATTGATGAATCCGACGAAACCCCAATCGATGTGCATCACTGCAAAGTTAACTCTTCCTGGATCTTGATCCGATTCGATTATCCATTGACGAACTTTGTCTGGATCGGACATTGCCGGCAAACCCGTCATCACAGCAATCTGCCCATCACGATATTGGTGGCTCAGGGCTTGGGCATGACTGGTATCCAGAGGCTCGAGCAAGATGGGAAGCTCAGGATCGCGCAGCTCGACGCGCCAATGCACATCGCGCTGCGCGAGCCGGTCACCAAGTCTGCAATTGACCTCTCTTGCCAACGCATGACCGGGATCGAGTGTCAACGCACGCGTCACCAGCTCCATTCCCTTGCCCAAGCGGCCGGTTCTGCTCTCGCACCATGCGAGATTGGCCAAGTCATTGGCATTCTCTCCGCGCTCGTGCAGCCCCTGCTGCAACACACGCCGCGCAAATCCCCAGTGCCCGCAATGCATCGCGGCTTGGGCAATCCAATGGTAAAGCATCGTATCGGCCGGATACAGGAGGTGCTTATTCCAGACCTGCTCCAGCGCATCACGCCAGCGCCGCCGGTCGATGTCCGCAGAGGACCCAAGTGCCCTTAGAATATCGCTCGCGCCTGAGATGAAGACCGATGGTTCGAACTTCGACATCTGCAGCAGACTAAGGCGGGTATCAAGGCTGACTCCGGCCCCCAGCAAGCGCGACACCTCGGCAAGAGGCGAGGCAGAATCCAGTACTGCGGGATCAACACAACGCAGAACTTCATCGAGCAGTCCCGCTTGCGCCAGATCGCCGAACAGAAGGACCTGCAAGACACGCTGGCCGGATAGCTCGATCTCTCTTGCATCTCCGCCAAGTGCGCGAGTCCAGCTGGCAATCAAATGGAGATTCACTGGCAGGTATCCGGTGTCCCGGTGGGCGTCGGTCACTTTGGCAAATGAAGTCAGACGAACCAGGATTTCGCTCGCACAGCCGACCGAACACGAAAGCACCAAGCTGCCATAGGGAGCGCTGGCGCGTAATGAAGCAAGCGCATTCAGCGCACCTCTCGGATATATCAGCGGGGAGCTGTTGAATTCCAAGCGGTAATGTGCGAGCTGGGAACGAAGCGCATTATCCCAATAGCTGTCCTCGGCTGGCTCCCACAAGTTCTCATCCTCGTCTCGGACACCATTTTTCAGCTTTACAAGATTCGCACGCAACAGCTTTCCGTAATGCATCGCAAACAGCTCCTGATGCATTTTGCTCCAGGCATCGTGCGCAATCACCACCAGGGGATTCTCCGCTACATACGGGGCGTCCTGCGATTGATGCTGAAGATGGATAAAAAGACTGGCAGCCATGTCAATTCGACCGTATAAAAATAATCGTCCGACGTTGCCGCGATCATTTATAGCTAGGTCAGCACCGAGCCATGGAAGGTAACGAATTGCCGGAAGTTCTTCGCAACGAATACGCCGTCGGAGCGCTGACATAAGCAATGCACCGGTTGTGTCGAATCCCGGGCAAAAGTCCATCACGTCCAGCGTCCCTCCAGAGTTCACGCAACCCTGTCGCCGCAATTCGCGCCAATAGCGAGCGATCATTGCTGCATACTGCTCAGCGACCGCAGATCCGTACAGGTCTGGTGTCAATGGTCCGGCTCCATAACCGACATGCATTCGTGAATGGTCCAATTGGGGATCGTATGCGACTTCGTTCTCTGCGCAATTCAATGGAAGATCCAAGGCCATGATCAACGCTATCTGATTGTTTAAAAGCACTTGAAGAAGTACCTGCTGACAACTCGATCATCGCACAGGCGACAAGGCATCATTGCCGGCAGAAATGATCTTGGGTGTTATCAGAAATAATCGTTCCCGCTTTTCTACCTTCGTGGACTTTTTCTTGAAAAAGAATCCAAGGACTGGCACATTTCCAAGGCCCGGTATCTGGTCAGCCTGACGGATATCCGATTGGGAATTAAATCCCCCTATCAGTAGCGCCTCCCGTTCATTCATCACCGCCTGGGTTCCGATAGTGCTTCGCCGGATGCGCGGCAATGCCTGGGCATTGATGTCCTGAATAGCACCATCTTCGATATCGACAATGAGATGTACGGCTCCGCCAGAAGGCGTATCGATGATATGCGGAGTCACCTTTAAGGTCGTTCCTACGGAGATCGGGACAACATTCGCGACCCGCTCGCCGACCGATTGAACGTAAAACGTCTCGGACAGGTCAATCAGCGCGCCAAGGTTGTCGACCGTCAATACCGATGGACGCGATACCACGCGTGCGCTACCCTTCCCTTCAAGCATGCGAATACGTGCCATCAAGAAATTGCCGGCATTTGGGATTACGGTGGTCGGACTCACATTGCGGCCGAAAATAATCGTGCCGGTGACATCATCGGGCGGCGTATTTGGTCGCCCAAATCCGCCAGCGACGCTGCCTCCGCGAGCACCCCAATCGATACCCAAATCGGCGACATTGCTGGAATTGACATCAACGATTACCGCCTCGATCTCGATCAAGCGAGTTGGAACATCAAGCAGTTTGATCAAATCTTCGTAGATCGGCATGTGTTGGGGAATATCCTTGACAATAACCGCATTCAGCCTGGAATCCGCCTGTATAACCGGCCTGAGAGCCGATCCTTGCCGTGAACCTCCAACTGCCGTGCCAGTTGATCCTTCCCTTTCAGGGGCTGCCGGTGAGTCACGACGCTCACTTGCATCCGAAAGGGGTTGCGCTTGCCTTAACGGCGCAGCAATTGTGGAAAGATTCGGAAGATTGGTCAGGTGGGTTCCTCCAGCCCCCCCATATCCCATGATTAAATTCCGCAGAATGGTAGCTATGCCGTCTGTGGTGATCTGCTGGTCGCGGTACGAAATCACACGATCGTTGACCTGCGCATGCGTGAGCCTAAAGATTCGAATTTGTTGCTGAGGCTGCGGCAGTGGCAGATTGGCTACCGCCCAAATCACGAGATCAACATAAGCGGGTGGGCCTGACACCATCGCTACTCCGCGATCAGGAAGCTCTCCCCAGCCAAATTTCGACTCAACCACCCCAAGATCAGTCAGCGCCTTACGAAATTCGGGAAGACTCACCCCATTTGGCGAAAGCGCGCGGGTCGAAGATTCGAAATTCCTGCAGATATACAGCGTGCCGCCGTAATAAAACCACTGCAAACCGTAGGCCGACGAGAGATGATTGAGAAATTCGGACGGACTGCTCATGGTGAACTTGCCATTGACCTTTTCGTCGCGGGTACGAACTGCCGGCGTTGCCTTCAAATCGATTCCGAAATTGCGCGCAAACGCTGCGAGTGTATCGAGCAAATTTTGCTGCTTAGCGATATACGTAAAGCTGACTTCAGGCCAGGGAACTGGCGCGCTTACGCTATCCCGTAACGGAACAAGCAATACAAGCCAGCAAATAACCTTGAGCATCAACTTTTGCACCATTGATGCCTCCCGAATCAGAGTATCCTAAAAACGCGGCGCCAATCCGCGACAGAGTTCACGAAGCACTCAAGTGACTGTTCGACCTCGTCAACAGTCGCATCTGATGGCAAGCGCTGTTGTAACAACAGATGGTTTCCATCTTCAGAAATGACCGGAATGTCAGCGTGGGTAGCCATACGCACCCATGACGCAAGTAAGCATTGCCTGATCATCGCCTCTTCTTCCGCTTGTGAATCAGGCAGGCTTAGTAATCTGCTCTCAAGAACAAGATCTCCATGCTGTGCAGGACGACAATAGATCCTGAAGGATCGATCCAGATTGATGACAACGGCGCCGTCAAGCCGCTGGTGGTCAGGCACAAGGCCCCGTCTTTCGAGGAAGCCAGAAAATCCGGAGTGCAACTGCGTAGACATCATGCCCCCCCATCTTTCGGGTCGGCTGCAAACCGTCGGAGCGCTATTAATAGCTCTGCAATCGGCTCAATTAATTCAGACGGAATGTATTGATCGACATGCACCGATTCAGTCAGCTGCCTTGCCAGCCAAATATTTTGCATAACTGGCACACCATACTGACGCGCAATGCTGACCATTTGATATGCGGTATGATCCCTGCCCTTCGCAACGACAATGGGTAACGGAGTGACGTCCTGTTTGTAGTACAACGCGACAGCCAAATGTGTCGGATTGGTGACCACGACGGACGATTTACGAGTCTTCAGTGAAATCTCGCCCATTGCAATTTCTTTCGCCACCTGCTTCCTGTGGCCTTTCATGTGTGGATCGCCCTCAAGCTGTTTGTACTCCTGCTTGATTTCATCCATTGACATCATCAACTGCTTGCGGTGGTTATAGCGCTGGAATATCAGGTCAGCCAGTGCAATCACTCCAAACCCCAGGAACGAGTAAGTAATCAGCGTCTTCACCATGTCAGCAATAGCTACCCCCGCACTAATTAACCCTTTCGTTGGCAGCAGGATAAGCATGTTCAATGAATCGTAGATCACCATTGCTATAAGAATCCCGAGGAAGCAAACCTTTAATAAAGACTTAATGAATTCAACAAGATTCTTCATCGAAAAAATATTCTTTACATTCGCCGCTGGATTAATCCTTTCACCCTTCGGAATTAGCGCCTTGAATGCAAGTAGCACACCGGCCTGGATCATCTCGCCAAAAATCCCAATAACAATCACCAGTAGAATAAATGGCCCAACAAGCAATGCCGCCTCTAGAAGGAAATGGTCGATTTCCATACGAACAGCATCGCGGAAATCAAGCCCATATAATTGCGAAGGGAAAATTATGATGCTGGAAAACCGGCGAAAAATGTCGCCGGAATTCGTAAGAAAATAACCAAAGAGCGCTCCGACCAGCAAAGCCTGGGTGAAATCCTTGCTTTTTGCAACCTGTCCCTCTTCACGCGACTTGCGGATTTTGTGCTCAGTGGGTTGCTCTGTCTTTTCTCCGCTCATATCGGCCCCTTCATAAACAGGGAACCAGTCAGTAAAATTATTTCATTTACCAGATCAACATACTCGTCACAAAAGAAACCTATAAGTGAAGTCGCATAAACTGCCAAGACAAACATTGCGATCGCACTCTTGATAGGCATCGCAAGGAAAAAGACCTGCAACTGAGGAACGAAGCGGCTGACAATACCTAATCCCAACTCAGACAGGAACATCGCAAAAATTACAGGTGCGCTGAACATCACAGCGAGCCTCATAAGCCTGTCCATCTGTCCAAGAATAACCATGGGCATCTGATCGGACAGCGGCGGAAGCATTTGGAAAACTGGCCATAGCACATAACTGCTGTACACGAGTTCGAGAATGAGTAGCAAACCTCCCGAAATAAGCAATGTCACCATGCCAGCCTGACTGAATAATTCACCGAGTGGAGAAGTATCATGTCCGGTCAACGGATTGATGGTTGCTGCAATACTTGCACCACGCTGGCTATCAATATAGGCACCTACAATATCAAGAGCCCACAATGGAAGTGCAATCAGGAAACCCAGGACGAATCCAATTACCGCCTCCTTCGTGATGAGTATGAGGCCGATCCCGCCGCCGTGTGAAAAATCGATTGCATCGGTGACCAGAGACGGAACGACAAACATCGCAAATGCCGAAGCAACACCTGTTCTGAGTAGTCCAGGCAATGCCTGCCGGCCCAACATGGGCAATACGGAGAACATCGCCAGCATGCGTGGTAATGCATAGAAACCGGCGGACATCCATGCTGAGGGATACGCCATAAATCCGTAGTCCATGTCAATGCGCCATTAGTGGAAATTTATCGAACAGCATTAGCGTATAGTTATATATTTCACCACCAACCCAACGAGCAGTTAAATAAAGAGTAATACCTACCGCCACTAGCTTCACACCGAAAGATAAAGTCTGTTCCTGAATTTGAGTGAGAGCCTGTATCAGACTAAACAAGATGCCAACTACCGATGCCACAACAATTGGCGGGAGGGAGAGCCAAAGGGTTAACAACAGTGCCTGAATGACGTGGGTCACTATATCGGTAGTTTGCATAGCCGCCTCATAAGTAGGTCATCGTCAGACCATGGATAAGTCGCGACCAGCCATCGATCATCACGAACAGAAAAAGTTTGAGAGGAAGCGAAATCGTCACTGGAGAAACCATCATCATCCCCATCGCCATCAAAATATTGGAAATGACAAGGTCAATTACAATGAAAGGAAGGAATAGCAAGAAGCCAATCTCGAAAGCGGCAGTAAGCTCTGTAACAACAAATGCAGGAGATACAATCAGCAAGTCAGACTCGGAAGCATCTTCCACAATCTCCTTCGGCCACAATTTCTTTGCTGTAGAGAAAAAAAATTGACGCTGCTCTGGCTTGCTATTCCGCATCAAGAAAATCTTTAAAGGCTGCACACTCTGTCTGCCGACCGACAACATGGTTTGGACTGACATGGTCGGATCTTTTTCCTGCGAAACGATCTCGACCATTTTGTATCCCACTGGAGCCATCACATACATACTTAGTAAGACAGCCAATGCATAAATAGCCATGTTAGGCGGGGCTTGTTGAACACCAAGTGCATTCCGAACCAGAGATAATACAATTGCAATTTTAAGAAAAGAGGTAGTCGTGACCAAAAGTAGCGGAAGTAGCGCAAGCAATCCGAGTGCGAAAGATAAAGCTACCGGGTCGATCGTTCGCATTATTTAAAGCTCCGCTTTATTCACGGGCCACGGACAGTGAAGGGTCAAGTTGAAGGACGGCTACGCCAATCTGTCCATCAATATCTACCAGTTGCCCCTCCCCGATGATCTTTCCGTTGGCCCTTATAAAGACCTCACGGCGAAGATCGCGTCCCAGGTCAAATACATACCCCGGGCCTATCTGTGTTAATTCGGAAAGACGTACTGAGCGCTCGCCAAGATCAAAGCAAAGCCTGATTGACAGCTCGCCATAGGCTTCCTGTCGATCGAGATCGACTTCATTTATTTCCTCCATACGCTTCTCCAAAGTGGAAAACATCGTAATTTTTTTTCCAGAGATCTTGCCAAATGAAACAAATGTTTCACCGAACTCAACCAAAAGTTCATCAAGCTGAGAACCGACTCCGCATTCGTCAAGCAAAATGACGTCCCTGCGACTGAGTTCGCGCAGACTTGTAATTGGCAAGCGCGTCGAGCCCACTTGAAATCTCACTCGTACAGGAAGGTCTTTCCATAACATCCAATCGATGGGAGATAGTGGACATTCCCGCAACGCAGTCGAAAGGAAGCCAACACCCAGTTGGTCCAACCAGATCTCGCTAATTGAATACATTCCATTACAGCTAAATTCGGCTGAAAATTTTTCCCACTCAACCGCTCCTGGAAATGCCAGAGAGTCGTGTAGAACAAACCGCTTACGTGTTGATCGTTCGATCTCACTTGATATTTGAGCAAATGCGGCTTCTATCACGATCAACTTCCACGATTTTTGTAGCAACTCAATACCATTAATGCCAAGCATGGATTCAACGATCTGTGCTAACCATCGCTCATCACATCGAAATTTCACACACGCGCCGCCCCAGTCAATGCACAAGTCGAGTAAATCTTCCCGGCTTGATTGCAACTGCATAATGCGAACATTCCAACTTTTTCCTACCCATGTGAATCGGACCGGTTCCCTTTTTCGCGAGATATCTCTGAACTGACTCACTTTTTCGCGAACTATTTTTCGAACTACAAGCTCTGAAACCATGTTAAGTCCCGGTGCTAGTGTTCCGCTGCGTTATAAAATTTATTTCGGATATCGCGTCAATAATGTTAAGGCTCATTGGTTTTTGAAGACGTTTACCTAGTTCAAGCATCAATGGATCGCGAATTTCGTTAATCCAGCTTTTTATCGATGAGTTTTCGGCAATAAAGCTGAAGTCAATTCGATTATCCAGTGCCGATATCAACACTATTATTTCGCCTACCGGATCGAAAAACACCCGAATGCTGGTGATTTGTACTGATGACTTCGGATGATCAATGACAAATGTGGACAATACCTCAACCAAATCTCCTAGTGTCCGGCTGTAAATCCTGCAAATTTCTGGAGATTCATCTTTAGCCCAATCTCGCGCATTTTCCGAGGTCCTCATATTCCAATTGCAGTCATCAATCTGCCGCAATAGTTCTTGCAATCGAAATACGTCGACTGAATCTGCATGCTCGGGAAGGCAATCGCATATAGAAAGCTCAATCAAATCGAGCGCCACTGGGCCTAGATCCGTTTGTATGCGTTTCCTTCTCACGGACTATTTCTCACAATGTGAAAATCGTTACTGTCATCTAAAGTCGACATTAAAAAACGAACCTCGGCAGACTCTTCCGTCTCAAGTTCTTCTTGCCTTGTATTTTCATACTCTTGCTCTTTCATAACCGTCTGAGACATTTCATAATACTTTTCTCTGGCTCGAACTGCATCAATATGCTGTCGTTGAGCCAACATCTCTTGTGTTGATGCCTCATTTCTTAATACTTCTGCTTTTCTAAGTTGTGCCACTAGTTCCTCTTCGCGTTCTTTCATCAATTGCACATCGATTTGCACACTGTCAATATCGCGGATGAGTACAAGCCTCGAACAGAGCTCGGCATATAATTCACGCTCTCTGCGCGCACTTTCGAAGCGAAAATTCCTCAATTTAGTTTTGACGCTTAGGACTAACTGCTCTGCATTTCGGAGATGATGTCGTGCGACAGCAAGAATGCGCTCTGCTTTTTTTTCCCTGAACACCTTTATTCGAAGCAAGTCATTCAGGACATCCATCACACGCTCGTCTAACGTTGATTAACTATTGAAATGCAGGTTAAGACACCACAAATAGTTGTCAAAAAAACACATCTTGTCGTTAAGTCACAGAGAGACAGAGAGAGTTCCTCAAATCTGAGGAAGCGGGATGAGCCGGAGGGTTTGGATGCCTCGTGATTGAGGCTGAAAAGGGACCGCGGATTATTCGATGACCGTACCAAGTTGCTTGAGCGTTTGCTCAAAACCAATGAGTTCATCAGTGCCTTGACGCAAGAAATTCCGGATTCCTTCTATTCGATCAATTGCTTGATCAGCGAGCGTATCTGAACCTCGTTTATACTCGCCTATCTTTATCAAAAGCTCAACTTCCTGATATTTGGCCATCAACTCCCGCAAGCGTCCTGCCGCTGCCCTGTGTTCTGGTGACGTAACCATACTCATCACGCGTGAAACAGATGCGAGCACATCAATGGCTGGGTAATGATTTGATGCCGCAAGCTTTCGAGAAAGAATGATATGTCCATCCAAAATCGAACGAGTTTCATCAGCGATCGGCTCGGTCATGTCATCACCTTCCACCAGTACCGTATACAACGCAGTTATTGAACCTTTATGTCCCATACCGACCCGCTCCATTAGCCTCGGAAGAGTGGCGAATACACTTGGGGGAAATCCCCGGCGTGTCGGCGGCTCACCGGCGGCTAGGCCAATTTCACGCTGCGCGCGAGCAAAGCGCGTCACAGAATCCATCAGAAAAAGCACACGCTTACCTTGATCACGAAAATATTCAGCAATAGCAGTTGCAACATAAGCTGCTTTTGACCGCTCCATCGACGATTTGTCCGATGTAGCGCATACAATCACGGCTCGCTTCCGGCCCTCCTCTCCCAGCTCATTTTCAAGAAATTCACGTACTTCACGGCCCCTTTCACCGATCAATGCAACTACCGCTACATCAACATCCGCCCCTTTAACAAGCATTGACATTAACGTGGATTTTCCTCCGCCTGCCGCTGCGAACACGCCCATACGCTGCCCCTCGCCACAAGTCAGCAACCCATCAAGAGCACGCACACCCAGTGAGAGTGGCGACCTGATGATTCGGCGCCTTAACGGGTCGGGTGCACCGGTAAGAACTGGATAGAACCGGCTTATTCGCAATGGACCGTGGGTGGACTCGTCCAAAGGATCCCCCATACCGTCGAGTACGCGACCCAAAAGTCCAGGGCCTACGGGAACCATATGTACTTGGCCAGTAGGCAACACCTCGGTTTCTGAAGATATGCCTTGCATATCGCCAAGTGGCATAAGCAGTGCAGATCCCTCGGAAAAGCCAACGACTTCTGCCTTCATGTATAAATCATCGGAAACCGAGCGAAGTAGACAAATTTCTCCGATTCTTACAGAGGGAATTACAGCTCGGATGATTGTGCCCCTAACTTGAATAACCTTGCCGGAGATTCGGGCAATTTGCGCCCTGGCAAGCGCAGACTGCAGCATGTCAGTTATGTAGTTGAAATGATGCTGCTTCATTACTCAGAAATATAAAAAAGATTGAATCAAACCTGATTTGAAATCCTATTCATCATATCAACAAAAGCTTTTAGAACATTAGATGCTGCGTCAAAATGCATTGTATGTTTCTGCATCAACTCGTTGATAAATAGACCTTGCTTTGCACTAATTTGAGTTGCAAACGTAACTTGGTCACCATAATCAGATCGTATTGAAGCAAGGTTAACCTCATCAGGAGAAATCAGATACGAATTCCCAATTTCAACTTTTTGGGTCTCTGCATCCTTGTCCCCATTTTTTGGCGAAACAACATAAAAATACTCATTATTTTCAGTGCGCAATATAGTACCCTGCGGAGCGGTTGTACTACCCAGCGCTGAAGACTGAATCGAAACCAAGGGAAGCTTTGCGTAATTGAAATTTTGATCTCCACCTTTTTTCCATGCGATGGCGTCGTACTGAATATCTTTGATCTCATCATTATTCAGAGTGGTTACTGCAGATTGTGAGCGATTTAAAGAACGCTGCTCAATATAATCCTGATATTCTTTTAAAGATGAAACCATGGCGAAAACCTCATCGATTCCACTTACTTTGGCTTTGACAACGCTTCCATCAGAATCCTGAACCATCATAAAAATCTCAGGCTGTCCTTCGTACGAAAATGGCTTGTTCAGGGCAGTACCCCCTGTCGGATTTTGAGGAAGTGATCCTTGAGGAAGTGCCGGAATCGGAATAACATCCCGTAAGATAACCCATGAGTCTGAGGAACTGCCAGGCAAACGGTAAGTGAGCTTTACGACAGGAGAAATTGTGTTTCCGAATGTCTGATCCAGCCAAGACTCAAGCTGAACAAGTTTATCAATATCCGAGATATTCGTCGTCGAAGAATAAATATTAATTCCCGACTCAACTAGCTGACTTATGTCTAATGTGGATGGCGGCAGTATTTTTCCGGAAACTATTTGCATTGCGGGAAAATTTGCCGGAGTGAATTTGGATGAGTTGTCGCGCAGATTCCTGATCTTCTCGACCATTTCTCGAAGAACTTCAGTTTGTTCAGCTAAACCCGCCCCCATAACTGATCCAATTTTCGCGAGCTTACCGACTGCAGTCGCCTGAATAATGCTTCCATTTTTATCAGAAAGCGTCCATATATCATTATTTTTATAATCAGTAACGATGCTAAAATCTGCCATGGCAACTCTTCCAAAGATGATCGATATATGCGATTTATTTGGCTTGAAACTTGTAAATCATGGATATAAATTCGGATTTAAAATTACTTTGCGCTTTTTTAAACAGCACCTTTATTTTTAAATTTATCATATAACATAATTTCTGCATTCATTAATAAATTTTGCGGCCCTCGTTCTTCCAGATCTATGGGCTGTACATCAGGCCTTTTGATTCGCTCTGATGATTGAAGTTTGAAAATTGTAGCTTCTTTTAAATTTTCCCCATTTAATTCCACCTCTTCCTGATCAGTTGAACGAAAATTATCTCCTTGCATATTCTGAAGATTGCTGAACATTGGCTCCACTTGACTCGTTGAAAACTTATTAACGATTCTGGAATTAATCTCGATTGGATGCTGAATAAGATTTTCACGCTGACGGAATAATATTTTAGCCCTCTCAATTACATGGCTTTCTTTATCTTCGTGAGATTCATGCCGTAACAAGAGAAACTGCCGTTCTCTTTGCAGAAGGTGTATTAAACGTAAAGATGACTCCACGAGCTCAGCATTGGCTAACTCAATCTTATCAACCAACTGCGACTGATTTTTATTAAATACATTAGCCATTTCTTGTTTTTGATCCGCTTGAGTAGCAGCCTTCTGCGCAAACCTTAGCTCCAGAGCCACTTGCTGGACTGCTTCTGCAACCATTTTACGGAGCGTCTCCAGTCCATCACTTAAAGAACTCAAGCTTACACGCAAGTTGGAATAACCAATAAAAACCGTATGATGGGTCTCCTGGATTATTTTTCCAGCAGAATTTTTTAATATCTCTACGCTGCCAACAGCCCCAGGATAATTGCTATTTTCTTGATTAGGTAACGAAAATATGTTTCCTATATTTTCCATGTCAAGCCAAGTTAAAGTCCGGACCTTCGGACCGCCATCCTTCCTATCCTCCTCCGAAAGTACCGGGATTTGAAAGAAGACATTGATATATACCCCAACCTTATTCAGCTCCGAAATATTATTTCTGGCTTCATCGATATTTTTCCCAAGCACCGGTCCGTCTTTGTTAAAGAACTCTCTGAGTGAGGCCTCAGTCATTTCTGTTGCATCCAGACCAGCCACAGAAATTGGGGAGAAATCCTTCGACACGCACAACGCAATCAATGAAGTTATATTCGAGATTTTGGCAAATCGGTCCAAGACAGGCTTTGCGGTTTGCAGGCCTTGCAACGCTGCTGTAATAAAAGTATCAAACTGATAGATCTCTGTGGCCCTTGTTAGATTGATCGCTTCTTCGGCACTTGTAACAAGCAACACACTAGATTTTGATTCGCCAACAGAAGAAAGTGAATTTGCCATGAGATGAGGCCTTTATTCAGATATGAGTTCTGATACGACGAGTTCGCATCACCTGACCGTTCCAATGCTGCATGCGAACTGCCTGTTCGGCAGTTTCACGTATTTCCCTTAACGATTTATCCACCATTAGGTCAATTTCTCTTCGCTGACTTGGCGTCAGATAACGGTTTAGGTAATTTTCGATAATATCTGGAGTAATTCCCTGTGCACGCTCAAGCTGGGCAACGTATCGAAGTGCTGCTTCGGCATTTTCGATAACGCTCCTTGCCTCGATAATTGCGCGAGTTGCATTTTCAAAGATTTCCTCATCATTCATGGCAATTGTAATCATCGGTTTCAGATAATTTCTTAAAAAATTCGTAACAATTCGTCCATGGAAGTTCCCTTGATTTGCGTCGATGATGGAACAATAAAGTGCCAATCGTAACTTATGACATACCTTCCAGATTACGTCAGAATCAAAGTGAAAAATCTTAATCAAAATAGTCGAATCACTGCTGCTTATCCTTCGAATGGCAGAAAAATTAGCAATGATGTTCAAAGGCCGTATGGCATATTGGACGGTGCTGTACTGACGGTCCATCGAACGGAAGACGACATTGATGAAGAAGCGGAAATTAATTTCCGTCGACAAGCATTCGGGCTCGATGCCCCAAAGAGTGAACTGTTGATCAAGCAAATGATGCTTGAAGTAGGAGATAAAACAAGAGAGCTCTCCCGATCAGAAACACAAAAATATCTGAGAGTACTAGGGCAAACCAAAACTTCCGCTGAGCTTGCGCAAAATATTCTTCAACGATTGATGAAGGGAGCACCACTTCCCGAGCCAGGGAAATCGCCTATAGAAATTGCGGAATTTAATACGGCACTCCTGCGAATCAATGCGGCACTAGATGGAAGTGACGATGAGTTTGTAGAATGGATGTCACCTCTGAATTCGGATACGCCGGATCTAGAAATATTGGCGAAGAAATTACAGGATGCAGGTAGTAACGCAGCACACTTAAAGTCGTTACTGGCTGATTTCCGTGGACTATCAGAAGATCAAGAAGATATCGCAAAACAATTTGCTACAGCACGTTTTGATAAAAACTCACTGAAGCGTGAATTACGCAAAGCACAAAATCTACCGATTTTGGACGGTCGGACGAAAGCTCAGATAAAAGAAAAGATTCAAGATGAAATCAAAGAACTACAGAGGCAGCATGGCAGCCATTTGCACGCTCTGCGGAATTTATTCGAAAAGGCAGGCGACTTAGCCAGCAAGGAACTCGCGGAAACGTATGATGAATTGGTCCACGCGAAAACAAGTGGATTCGTCGCTACTATCGAGATTCTGCTCACAAAACACTCTGAAACCAAGTTACTTGATTCGGTCATTCCACTTTTCGAAAAAACTTTATCCCATGAATTACATTTAACTGAAGAGGAGCGCTCGGTGGATAAGGAGAAGTTGCACGCGATTCTGTCTGAAATCCAGCATATGCATATTTTAAAAACGCTCATTGAACGAATTGAGGGTTTTGTCACAACGCTAGGACGGCTATATGGCGTTGCCACAGGATAATCATCGTCTTAATACTAGAAAGCTGCTGCTTGAATTATTGAGGACAACTAATTCTGGGTGGATACCAACATCACATTTTGAACAGATGGCTAAAGGATTCGGAATTCCTGATGGCCAACCAACTATCTTCTTTTTTACCGGACTAATGCAGATAGTACGGGAAATTCCGCTAAAGATATTTGACGACATTACAGCAAGGTCCTCCTTGCTCGACTCTCTTCAAGGGGCTCTGGATGTCGCTATAGAACGAGAGGAAATGCGGGAAGATGACACAAAAAAAATCGGTGGAGCATAAAAAGAAATGGACTGGTCAGAACATGTGGTGCGGGAATTTGGACAGCAAATTGGCATATCAAATCTGGCTTTGATTCCAGGAAAACGCGTGCAGCTTGATGTAGACGATGGAACCCGAATAGGAATGATTAGCTTGACGACGATTCCGATACCGGAATTGATAATTTACGTAACTTGCGAGACATTATATATTTCACCTGAACTACTCAAAAAAATTCTTCAAATTTCACGTTATCGCAGTTCAGTTGATTGGCCACTACAAGCTGGACATTCAGAAAGGCGACTGTTCTTTGCATTTCGTATCCCAGAGAGATCAGTTTCTTTGGTATCAATCAATGAAGCCATCAAATCTTTGAGGAAAATTATGGCAAATTTTTCGATTAAATAATTTTTAATTAAAAATTAATCGACACATTTATTAAAACAAATTTATTTGTACTTTTTTAATTGAAATTTCCTTCACGGGAAATTAATTAAAAAATTTCTATTCTAGCTCTAGAAACTATTTATTCAAGCGAGACGAATTGGGTTGAGCAATTCTCCTTTATCCTGATATTTCATGTAACGTGTTTCCTGCCATCGACGGCCATGCCAAATGATTTCAGTCATTTTTGAAAGTAGCAATTTTCCATCAAGCAATGAGAGCCGCATTGGCAGTACGTAAACTAATTTACAGTTATCCTGATCCAGGCAGAACACTGATCCATCCAATTCTGCCAAAACTGAATTCATCTCAAGGAGTTTTGTAATGATTACGCCTTTTCGGCTTTCCGGAATATCATCAAATTCGCACTCGATCAAGATTTTTTCTGGACAAAATATTTTTGAATGAACAACTGAAAAGTCGAAATTTCCGTACATCATTTCCATGACCAAATCCTCAGCCGGATCCGGATTCATATCCCGTATTGAATAACCCAATGCAACTCTGAGTTCATCGACAATAATTAGAAATCGCTTTCGCTGCTCGGCGGCATCAATATCGTGCATCTTATGCTCCTACATTTATGCAAGAATTGACTTTATGGGGCCAACTAGATCCTCCGATCGTAAAAAAGTCGGATCGAAAAATCTGGCTTCCCAATCAGATGAATTTTCAATCATTTGCTTCATACATAACACTAGATCCTGCGCAGAAGTATTCCCCAAATCTTTGCCGTTCATCAATAATACCTCTCGAGTTTCAAAATCAACCCCATACCATTCTGCGTATATTCTCATATTTTCTAAATTTCCTCGCATTAGCATCTGCAGTCCATAAAATTCGTTCGACTGCGGAATTTTTCCGAGTTTGCATTTGATCAATACTTGATAATTTAAATCACCAGATGAATGCAATAACTCAAAATTAAATCCGTCAAGTTCGAGCTCCATCGCCAAAGGTAAGCTTTCTTCGTGCAACATTGGCGGCGGAAAAAATCCCAATTCGCGAAAAATATCTTCAGAGAGTTCCAAAAATTTTTTCCGCATTATTGATCTGGACATCAAGTTTTCCATTTTACTTAGGTAAATTATTTCGATAGACTTTCAGATTTTTCATACTAGGTTCCAATATTTGCGTCATGCATTAACATCATCGCCGTCATAATTTTCCTCGCATGCCCCAAATACCCGTTTCAGCGTAACGCGCAATGCTTCAATTTGACTTTGCATACTTGCTTCGACCTTTCCGACATCCGACTCAATGATGCAAGCATCAATTTGAATTGCTGAATCGGTCGCTACGTCGATATGTTCAATTGATGGAAATGATTCTTTTAAATTAGCGACATTTGTTAGAATATAATCACTTTGAGATGGATGTACCTTTACTGTGATGAATTTCTGATTTCTAACTAAAGACAATGAGCTTCGCACTACTTCAGTTATTTTTTCACGATCACTATAATCCATAATTATTTTTTGAATTGCCTCAAGAACCAAATCGACCATCTGCGCCTCAACTTTGGAAAAATAGTCGACAGTCTGACTGACTATTGCAATCATATTGGCACTTTGCTCGAACTTCGCTCGTTCTTGTCCTTCTTGATATCCTCGATTTTTTTCGGCCTCGTATGCACGATGAGCTGCTTGAATAATGCGATTTTTTTCATCATTAGCTATGGCGATAACCTGCCTTGCACGGCTGAATGCCCAATAATCGTTCCCTTTAATTATTTTTGCTATTGAATCGGGCCGGGGAGAAGCAAATTTATTTCGATCTATGAAGACCATTCCATCCTCGAAATATCCAGAATAATTGATGCTATACGCCTTGCCTTTTTTAAATCAATATCAAGCAGTTCGACATTCGGGGGAATCTTCAACTGACAGCGTTGCTTAATCGCCTCAGGCATGGATTTGAACACTGCAGCGATAACAGAATAGCCAATTTTTTCCGGAGGATTATTTGTGAACTCAATTTCACCCACATCTATTGTCGGTAGAAGCGAAGCGGATGTCATTGCAAATTGATATGCGTCGCATCCAACTAGCTGTTTCCATGACAAAACATGTTCTCTCGCAAGACTTGAACGAATTTTTTCAAGCACCAATATTGCACCCGCATATCGCGCAAGACGGGACAATTGCTCTGACGAAAGCAAGGCTACCGACCATGCCCAGTGAGTTGGATCGACAAACGGTTCGGTCAAATTGCCCTCACTCAGGATAATGGTTGATATGCGTCCCCAAGCTCTTGGCGATTCCCACACACTTGTCGGTAGTCCAGGTAAGAAATCGTCTCTCCTCAGTGGATGTAAATAGCTGGCTGGCAGACAATTGAAACGCATGATCGAATACACTTGATCGGGGCGACATGAAAGCAAGGATTGTAATTCGTTCACGCTACCAGCCTCAGGTTGCGGGTGTCGCTTCGGTTTGTACTTGGTCCCTTAATTTTTTATTTCGGTGCCGTCGCCTATACCCCAGCAAGAAGATCGCCGAAGCGGCAATTACTACGAGTAAAGCCACTGCGGATGCAATCATCCATACCTTCGAATGTTTTTCGGAGACAAAGTCAACATCATTTTTTGTGAGGCTTTCAGGCTTTTTTTTCTCTGTTGCAGTAGCAAAGTCTTGACGCCCAGTCGACGCAATCATGACAACGGTGACTTTATCTGATGAGAGACCGGGAATACTGTTGGACACAAGACGTTTGATCTGTGCCACCGAATCTTCGAGTGTCACACTCTGCTTGTGCTTAATGAAGACTGCAGCCGACGACGGAAGGGTCGGCTCTCCACCCCCCGCCTTCTCTGGTAGCACAACATGCACTCTTGCCTTGATGACGCCATCGATCTGTGCAAGCGTGGCTGACAATTCCTGTGACAAAGCCCATATATAGCGTGCCCGCTCTTCGAGGGGTGAGGAGATCAGGCCTTCTTTCTTGAATACATCACCCATTTTCGCAAAGCGCTCACGCGGCAAACCTTCGGCATTAAGAATCGCAATTGCCCTCGCAACCTGAGACTGATCGACGTCGATACTTACCAAGCCTTCTTTGCCTGCGATTTTAGAAGACGCAATGCCCACATTGAGCAATGCTGCCACTGCTTCGTTTGCCTCTGATTCTGAAATATCATGCAGTAATTCGATCCGACTACCGCAACCGGAAAATACTGCTGCTAATATAAAAATGATCAGATAAAAAAATATCTTTTTCATCCCTGTATTTTTACTAGTGTGTCAATATTTTGAACCGCTTTTTGAACGCCTTTGCTGATCAGATCGACCTGTAAACTGACGATCGCAAGTTCATACTCCAATTTGAGCACATCCCGGACAGACCACTGGTCAGGCGCCTTATTCATCTCTTCCTGCGCTTTGACCATATTTGCTTTGAAATCACTTCCAACTGCGTCGAGCTTTGCAACCAGTTTTTCTCCAATTGTACTGATCGCGGATTTTCCTACCACACTTATACTAAGCAACCGATCGCCATCTTCAGCTGGCAATATATCGAAAGAAGAAAAATAGTTAGAAAATTGCCTGCCATCTTCGATAATAGAAGGGCTTGTATGTGGTAAATTTCCGCCTTCAAAATCTGAAGAGGGTCCATAAATTGATTGCACAATATTAGCAATCTCCATTCTTTTTTCTCCGCAGAATAAAATATCAACAGCAAAAAAGTTTTAAAATAATTTACAGAATTCCTCAATGAAATATTTTATTAGCTCTACAAATTAATTAAAAAATATGATTAATGATTGTTAACTATTTTTACTAAGAGTGCCGAGATTGTGCTGTCATTTCGTGGAAATTTGCATCTTTCTATTATCTTCAATGCGGCGAATTTTTCTCCGGAAAAAAATAGTGCAATACCCAGCCACGCCAATAGATCCACATCACCTGGTAATTTTTTAAGCCCTCGATCGCGTAAAATACTGATCGCTTGTGAATAACTGCCCACACAAAGATTTGACAATGCTAGCCCAGCATATCCAAACGATTTTTGCGGTCGATGTATTACAATGCACTCGAAAATTTTTGTTGCATGCTGAACTAATCCTGCACGTGCTGACATAAATCCGATTGCGGATAACAATCGGGTTTCAGCTGCATTGATAGTTAATTCAGAACTTTTTGTCATCTTACTTCTCATGAGGAGTTTCTTTTTGATGATTCTGTAGCATTTCTTTCAATGTCTGCGCACGCCTCTGAATCGATGAAAATTTTTCGTCCAACGCAGCCACACCAATCAACGGGTCGAGGACTTTTTTGCACTCCTCATATTTTCCTATGACGGCTAGACATTCGGAGAGGTGAATTGCGGAAGTCAAGTCCTCAGGATTGCAAAAAAAGGCGGACGTCAATGCGGGAATTGCGGCGTCAAAACGAAGCATTTTCTTACAGCAAATCCCGTATGCGAGCATGATGCGGGCATCCATCGGTCGGTATATAACCAAGGTTTCAAATAATCCGTGAGCAGCATCGAGCTTGCCCTGGTTGTACATCGCATAAGCGATTCCATAAATAATTTCTATCTGTTCATCAGTGAAACGTGTTGTCTGAGGCAGGTTCTTTAGCTGTTCTTTGATCGAACGAATTTCTTCGAAAACCAATGCCGATTCGGGCGTGACGGGACTCATCGGCACTGACAGATCGGCAAGGGAATTCATACGGAATTCCTTGCAAGCAGTGACCCCATACCGGCAAAAGTCTGCTCGATCGCAGAAATCATTCCAATAGCTGACCTTAGTCCCTCGCGCGCAGAGTTGGCTGAATCTGCGGCAGCCTGATACATTTTTTGTGCCACTTCTCGATTAATTGCGTCTCTGTCTGCATCTAATTGCTTCGAACCAACTACTTGTTTTTCTAAAGCTGCTGCAATACCACCAACGGAATTAGTTAGGCCGCTGATACCTCCTGCAAGACTTTGCCATGCATTTCCCATCGCGAGGTGAATGTCAGATGATTTTCTCAATTCTTCTATTTTTTCAATTTGGCCGTTAAAATCATTATTTTCAGTTTCCTGAACATCTTTATTGTTATTTTCTTTTGTTAAAATTTTATCGTCATTATCAATTGATTCGCTTTCATTTTCCATATCTGAAATTTCTTCCGTACTCGAAGAAGTGGCTTTTTGGCTTGACGACTCAGCTTCACTTATACCTATATCCGATGAAGATTCATTTATACTTTCGTCACCACTAAATTTTTTATTACTATTAATAGAGCCACTTTCATTTTCAGAATCAGTCAGCATTTCCGATGCTGCCCTGGACGTACGCTTAGATTTGGACAGCTCGGAAATATTTGAATCCGCTGCTTCCAGATTTTCGTCTAGCTTAGATAAAATACCTTTTTGATTTTCTGAATTTTTTTGCAAACTGCCAGCAAGACTTGCAGCTTCTTTCGCTTTGAGTGCAGCTTTTCCAACGGAACGGATAGAAACGATAGCACCAGCAGCGCTGATTATGCCGCCGATTCCCTGTGCAATCGAGGAAGCGAGATCGGATGACAATTGCTTTTCGTTTGCCGCCTTTTTCGCCGCTGCAGCTGAATTGGCAGCCTCTATATCGAGCTTATGATTGGCAGACTGAGCAAATTTACTCTCAATCATCATTTTCCGCATTATCTCCATAAGCTCTCGAAATATTTCTGTCGAGTCAGCCATTAAATTTTTCTGCACATCTGCAATTGCGATTGATATTCGATCTATTTTTTTAAGAGTAATGGCTATATCTTGCGGAACTGGCAATACTGCCCAATCATCACTTTGGATTATTCCCTTAATTTGTTCGAGTAATTTTCGTCGGGTACCGCCAACATTATCTATAACTTGCTCCAGCATTTGTATAGCTGGTGCCGCAAGTTCGGACAGCCTTTTCTCTTTCGCATGGTCAGCCACATTTTCATCATTGGCCAGCGTTGCGATTTGGATTAGTGTTTCTCTTAGCGAGGAACTGACGGCCATCTCTCCGCTCATTTTAATGCCTCCGATTTAAAAATATTTCAAAACTATTTTGCATAAATTTCTATGCGCTAATTATTATATTCCTCGACGCGTCGTAAAATCGCTCATTTGATTTAGCTACATTCTCGATGAAATCAGTAATTGATTGCTGAACGTTTTCTAAAGCATCCTGATTGGTAG
>JACCDS011522550.1_pt1 | contig 29001 bp, 26 predicted proteins | sample 7446441 | NCBI WGS metagenome assembly JACCDS01 (sample SAMN15323445, study PRJNA562643) | freshwater metagenome | isolation source: river surface water | place: USA:Blue River Watershed | collected 2017-08-17 | reverse complement strand
GTCGCAGCCGATCAGCAGCACCTTCTTGCCCTGCTGCGCCATCATGTAAGACAGGTTCGACAGCGTGAAGCTCTTGCCGATGCCGCCCTTGCCGTAGATCGCAATGATCTGCGTTTCCTTCTTCGCCTCGCCGGTGTGAACCGGTTGCGGCTCGATCGCCGCTTCGGCACGAAGCCGTTCGGTGCGCATGAAGTGCACCGGGGCTGGCTGGTGTCCGTCTGTGTTGTTCATCGCGCGCCTCTCCAGTCGAGAATCATCTTCAGGCAGCCCGGATCGGTGAATGCGGTGCGATACGCATGCTCCGCATTGGCGGGACTGCTACGGTGGGTAATCAGGTCGTCGAGCGACAGTCGCCCGCACTCGACCAGGTCGCGTACGGCCAGCAGTTCGGCCGGCTTCCACTGCGCGGCGACGCGAATGCGAATTTCGCGCATGAACGCCGGCGGGAAAGTGAAGTTCATCGGTTCGTCATAAAAACCGGCGAGCACGATTTCAGCGTTCGGTGCGGCGCGTGCGATCAGCCGGTCAAGAATGGCCGGGTCGCCGCTGACGTCGCAGATGCAGCGGTAGTTCGAGCGCTGGTCATCGGCAGGGTCGATCACGTCATAGCCTTGTGCGCCTTCGCGACGGGTGGGGTTGGTTTCCCACACCACTGGTCGCGCGCCGGCTTGCACCGCGATGCGTGCGAGCATGCGGCCGAGTACGCCATGACCGACGATCAGTTCGGGTTGTCCCGCGCTCGGCGCGGAAAATGCGTGATAGGCGGTGGCGGCCAGCGCGAGCAAGGTGCCGCGCTCACCCAGCGAATCCGCGATGCGCAAGGCGCGCAAGGCCGGAATGACAACGCGGGAGGCGGCGCCGCCGAACAGGCCGCGCACGTCGCCGAAACAGGCGGCACCGGGAACGAACACGGTTTCGCCGACTTCATAATTGGTGCCGGCACCGGCCTGAGCCACATGGCCCACCGACTCGTAGCCGGGAACCAGCGGATAACCCATGCCGGGGAAGGAAGGCATGCGGCCCGAGTACAGCAGCTTTTCGGTGCCGGTAGAGACGCCCGACCAGTCGATGTCGACCACCAGATCGTTGTCGGTCGGATCAACCAGAGGCAGCTCGCGCACCATCAGGTGCATCGGCTTCTCGAGCACGACGGCGACCGCATGCGCGCTCATCCGTGCGCCCCCGGTCCCGTGTCTCCTCTGATCGCTTTGTCGTGCAGGTAGATCATTTGCCAACCTGTCTGTCTGATTGATGTGTATTCTTGTTCTTACACTTATTTGTGTCAACTTTTATTTACGCTATTTTTGACCTATGGGTCACCAGCATCCGTACTTGCAGCGGTATCCGGGTCGGAATGGCTTGCGGCGGCTCGAATCCGGCCGCCTCCACCAGCGCAGCGAGTTCGGCCGCGGTGCGCGCCCTGCCGCGCCCCATGGCCAGCAGGTAAAAGCCGAAATAGGCGTCGCCCATGGCCTCGGCGCCCGGCGTGCCGGCCATAGGCTCGGCCAGCAGCAGCGTGCCGCCGGGTGGCAGCGCACGATGGATCGAGCGCAGGATGGTCAGCGCGCGTTCGTCGTCATGGTCGTGGATCACCCTGACCAGGGTCGCGATATCGGCGCCTTCAGGCAGCGGATCGGACAGAAAATTCCCGCCCACGGCTTGTGCGCGGGCAGCAATGCCGGCGGCCGCAAAACGCGCCCGCGCGCGTTCGGCCACGGCCGGCAGGTCCAGCAGTGTCAGTTGCAGGTGCGGCGCGCGCGCGGCGACGCTGCACAGGAAGCGGCCTTCGCCGCCGCCGACGTCAAGCAGGCGGCGATGGCGCTCCAGCGGATACGCGTCGAGTATCTCGGCGGCGACCAGCGGCTGCGAAGCCGCCATCAGTTCGGAATAGCGGCCGACCTTGTCGGCGGCCAGCGCGCCCGCGTTGGCAGGCGCGTCGGCAGCCGTATACGGATAAAAATCCGACAGCGAAGGCGCCGGGCCGCTGCCGCGCAGCAGCGCGACAGGATCGGCCAGATCGGCATACAGCGCGTCGTGATGCCGCACCATGGCCAGCACGGCTTCATTGCCGACCAGCGGCGCGCCGAGCATGCCCAGACCATAGCGCGTGCTGCCGTCGGCGTCATGGCCGCGTCGTTCGATCAGCTTCAGCGAGATCGCCGCGGCCAGCAGTCGCTCCGTCGCTTCCTCGCTCATGCGGCAATGCACAGCCAGCGCCGGCAGCGCCAGCGGGCCGGCCGCCAGTCTCTCGAATAGTCCCAGCTTCACGCAGGCCGACAGCACCTGCGAGTACACAAAGCCGGCCACCAGATCGAACAGCTCGCGCGCCTTGCGTTGCGCAATCGGACGGGTCAGCGGGAAGGCGGATGCGGCGCGATGAAACGCCGGACTGGCGAGCAGCCGGTCGCGCCATGCGAACAGACGGTCGCCAAAGGACAAGCTTGCGGCCGTCATTTATGCGGCCACACGCGACAGCGTCGGTACCAGCTTGCGGGTCAGCTCCGGCGGAACCAGACGCTTGGACTCCATGCGCAGCAAAGTGCGCAGCTGCGCGGAGCCGCGGCAACTCGGTATCGATGCGCTTGCGTACGCGATCAGCTGGTCGAACAGTTGGATCGCACCGGTCAGTCCCAGCTCGGCGGCCGAACTCGGGCGTCCGAGCGCAGCATCCTGCCCGACCGGCTTGCCCAAAGTCTCGGGATCGGAGGCGACATCCCGAATGTCGTCGGCCACCTGATAGGCCTCGCCCAGCCACTCGCCCAGCGCGCGCCAGGGGTCGGCGCTGGCGCCAGCCGCCTGTGCGCCGCCGACCGTCGCGGCGACAAACAAGGCGCCGGTTTTGGCGCGCTGGTATTCGGTCAGCGCGACACGCGGCTCGCACTCCCAGGCCTGTCCGGCAATGATGCCAGACGGCGCACCGACGGCCGCCGACAGCGTATTCATCAGCGGCAGCAAGCGTTCGGGATGAGGGGCTGCCGCCAGAGCCAGCGACTGGTAAGCGGCAACGATCAGCGCGTCGCCAGACAGTACCGCCAGCCGCTCGCCATGCGCGGCAAACACCGACGGACGGCCACGCCGCGTCAGCGCATTGTCAAAACAGGGCAAGTCGTCGTGGACCAGCGATGCGCAGTGCATCAGCTCGATCGCGGCGCCGGCAGCGGCGGCCAGCGCCAGATCGTCAGCGCCGCAAGCCTGAGCAACAGCCAGCGTCAGTAACGGCCGAATGCGCGCACCGCCGGGAAATACCGAATCGCGCATGGCCGCAGCCAGCAGCGGCGGCCCGCCATGTTGCGTTGCCAGTGTCGCCTCGAGTGCTGCCTCGATTCGTTCGATGTTTTCCATGACGCCTCCATCCGGACCGCCGGGTGACGGCCATGGATGTAAAGTATTTGCGCCACTGGTTTATGTCAAGCTTTATTGACACTTTGGATGTCAGGACTTCTTGTCATCCTGACGTTTGCGGCGCTCGCGACGCACGTCGTGCAGCTGCCAGAGCCCGAAGGCGATTGGCAGAACACCGAACAGGAAGATCTCGGCAAGCAAGGGGAACAAGGGGGCTCCTTTGGATTGGTGCGTGGTCAAATCTCCTCAACCACCCGGCGCAACAACTCGACGCACAGCCCCGGACTCTCTTCATGTGCCAGATGTCCCAGCACCGGCCACTGCACCCGCCGCGCCTGCGGCAGCCGCTCCGCGATCCGTGCCGCCTGCGCCGGCGGTACGGTGAGGTCATTGTCGGCCGCGACCATCCATACCGGCAGGTCGAGCCGCGGCAGCTCGCGTTCCAGCGCATCGAGGTCCCAGTGCGCCATCATGGCAAGTGCCGCTTTCACATGGCCCGGGCTCTGCAGCAGCCGCTCGTAAAACCGCATGCCGCTGGCGTCGAGCACGGAGCCGGTGCCGCGCATCAGACGTTGCACCACTGATGGATCGCGCGCCTGCGAGGCAAACATCCGTGCGGCCAGCGTGCCGGCCGACAGCAATCGGGCCAGCGGGGAAAAGATCGCGCCGGCCAGTCCGCCAAAGCCGACGAAGGCGCCGTTCAGGCTGACCAGCGCCGCCGGCTTCGACTGCCCGTCCAGCACCATGCGCGCGGCGATGGCGGCGCCGGCCGAGTGGCCGACGATCACGCTCGGCGCAAGCGCCAGCTGTTTGAACAGTGCGGCGACGCGCTGCGCCATGCCGGGCAGCGATTGCGCAGAAGACGGCACCGGCAAGTCGGTAAATGCATGTCCCGGCAGATCCATCGCGATCACCGCATAGTGCTGCGCGAGCGCCGGCGCGACGTCGCGCCATGAATGCGTGGAAGATCCGGTGCCATGCAGCAGCGCAATCAGCGGCGCAGTCGACGGCGGCGGCCCGAACTGCTGCACGTGCCAGTTCAGCCCGGCGGCGCGCACGAAGCGGCTCGCTGCGCGGTTGGGCCAGTCAAGGCCATCGATCGTCCAGTCCAGACGGTCACGCAAGCTTGCGCGCCTCCTGCTGCGCGACCACGCGCACGGTTTGCGCCAGTTGCGTGGAGCCCGCATGCGGCAGTGGCAGGTAACGCGCGCGCATCGCCTGCGACAGCTCGGCGGCTTCGCGCTGCGGTTTTTGCGAGGTGTCGATCAATAGCAGCGGCGCACCGCTCAGCGCGAGCTCGCGCGCGGACTGCAGCGCATCGGATTGCGCGCGCTCACGACCGCCGCTGCCGTCGCGCGCAACGTTGGCGCGCCCATCCGTCATCAGCACCACCAGCGGCGACTGGCCGCGGCGGATCAGCGCATCGACCAGCCCGGCCGCAGCATCGAGGGCGCTGGCCAGCGGGGTGCCGCCGCCGCCGGGCAGGCCGGACAGGCGGCGCTTGGCCGCCGTCAGCGAGCGTGTCGGCGGCAGCAATAATTCGGCCTGCCGGCCGCGGAATCCGATCAGCGCGACCTGGTCACGCCGTACATAGCAATCGGCCAGCAGCAATTCGACCGCGCCCTTGACCTCGGCCAGACGGTGCATCGCAGACGAGCCGGAGGCATCGACGACGAATACGGTGGTGGTGGCGGTTTTCTGCCGGATACGCGCGACATGAAAATCTTCGGAGCGCACCAGCACGCGCGCATTGGCTGCGGCGTCACCGGCGGCGGCGCGGCGCAGCCGCTGCCAGGGCGCAGCCGCGCGCAAGGTATCGATCAGGTGCAGGCGTTGCCCGCGCTGCGCCGGCGCGCGACGCGAGCCGACCGGACGGCCGCGCAAGCCTGCGCGCGCCTGTGCGCCGGACTTGCCGAGCGACGCACGCTGAGAATTCGCGCCGGCGATCAGGCCCGACAGCAGCCCGGCCGGGATTGCCGCCTGCGCGGCTTCCAGCACGCGGTCTTCCATCGTGCGTTCGCCATCGGCAGTCGACGGATCCGCATTGTCCTGCGGCGGCGCAGGTTCGGGCGGGACTTCCTCGTCGCTGGCCGGCTCATCGGACGCCGGCAGTTGCGTCGCGCGCGGCGCGAGCACCAGTGCGGCGGCGATCTGCGCGTCGTCGTCATCGCAGCTCGCATTGCCGTCGAGCGCTGCGCTCGCGCGCGCAGCTGCCAGAGCCAGTGAGCTGGCGCGCAGCGATTTCACGCCGAGCGCCAGCGCAACGCCGCACAAGGCTTCGACCAGTTCGTCCGGCGCGTCGGTCGACGCGAGTCGCTCGCGCGCGCTGTCGATGTCAGCGCAGTTAATCATTGCCGCATTCGCTTCCGCTACGCGCGGCGAAATGGTGCGCAGGTCGATGTCGAAGGCCATGCGGTCGCACAGCGCAGCGGGTACGTCATCGTCATCCTGCAGTCCTTCGTCGAGCGCGACCACGCCGAAACGCGCCGGGCTGCGCTCCCGCAAGCCGTCACGCTCGATGGCGACTTCGCCGCTGTCCATCGCCTGTGCGACACGCGCGGCGACGCCGGCCGGCACGCGCTCGGCCATCGACAACAACAATACGCCGCCATTTGCGGACGACAGCAAACCGGTTTGCAGCACCGGCCGTCCTGCGGCCAGCGTTGCGGTCAGGTCGAGTCCGCCGAGCAGGCGTTCGTCGGTGGCCGACAAAGGGACGCGCACCCGGGGGCGCGCATCGAGCAGGTTCTTCAGCAAGTCCAGCCAGGCGTCGCGCACCGGACCCGCATGCGCGCGCACGCGCACGCCGCCAAGGCCGGCCGGATCAATAGCAAACAGCGCAGCCACCTGCACCGCCCGTTGCCAGTCGCGCCCGGACGGATCGGGATCGCGCTCAAGCGGCGCCAGCATCACGCCGCCGCGAATACTTCGCCGACCGCACGCTCGATGCGGGTGCCGGATCCGGCGTCGTCGAGCGGATTGCGCCGCAGCCGGTGGCGCAGCGCGGGCGCGGCCATGCGCCGCAGATGATCGTCAGTGACTTCGCTATCGCCATCGTAGGCGGCCAGCGCGCGCGCGGCGCGCATCAGTGCGAGTTCGCCACGCAGGCCGTCGGTGCCGAGCGCCATGCACAGCTGCGCGGCACGGCCCAGCGCGTCGTCGGAAACCTCGACCTCGGGCAGGCGTTTGCGCGCGGCCACGATGCGGCGGCGGATTTTCTCGTCTTCCTTGCGCCACTGCTCGCAGAAGCCTTCGGGGTTGCGCTCGAAAGCGTCGCGGCGCTTCACCACCTCGACGCGCAGCTTCAGTTCAGTCGGCGTTGCAACGTCGACAGCCAGACCGAAACGGTCGAGCAGTTGCGGGCGCAGCTCGCCCTCCTCCGGATTGCCGCTGCCGACCAGCACGAAGCGCGCCGGATGCCGGATCGACAGGCCCTCGCGCTCGACGAGGTTCTCGCCGGAGGCCGCGACGTCGATCAGCAGGTCGACCAGATGGTCTTCCAGCAGGTTCACTTCATCGATATACAAAAAGCCGCGATTGGCGCGCGCCAGCAGGCCCGGCTCGAAGGCTTTCACGCCCTGCGACAGCGCGCGCTCCAGATCGAGCGCGCCGACCACGCGGTCTTCGGTGGCGCCCAGCGGCAGGTCAACGACCGGCACCGATTTCTGCACCGACTTCATCGCGCCCTTCGCCTTCAGCGGCGCGCAATGCTCGCACGACGGCGTCGCCACTTCCGGGTCACAGCCATAGGGGCAATGCTCGACCGCGCGTATCTTAGGCAGCAGCGCCGCAAGCGCGCGCACGGCAGTCGACTTGCCGGTCCCGCGATCGCCGAGCACCAGCACGCCGCCGATGCCGGGATCGACGGCCGAGGTCAGGATCGCGAGTTTCATCTCGTCCTGGCCGACGATGGCAGAAAATGGGAAGACAGCCATGGCGACAACTCCTTTTGGTTCAGTTCAACGCATCCAGCGCTTGCGGATGTCGATAAAGTGGGTCAGCCCCGACGCCGACAGCAGCAATGCCACCGCATACCACGGCAGCCCCAGCAAAGTGCTGCGCAGCGCCAGCATCAGGCATAGCCCCGGCAGCAGCGTCAGTGCCAGCGCCAGCGGCGCGAGCCCGCTGCGCCGGCGCTGCCACAACAGCGACAGTGCCGCCCATTCGAGCAGGGTGACGGCGATCACGAGGTCGATCAGGCCGGTGCCGTAAATCCATTGCTCCATATTCGATCGGATGCTCAGGCCTTCGCCCGCATCCCCCACTTCCACAACCAGCTCGTCGGTATCGGCGCCACCATGAAGAGGTGCTCGATCACGGCCAGCGTCAACAAGCCGGCGATCAGGCACAGGCTGGTTGCCGCAAAACCATCGGCCGGCTGTACCGCGACAGCGGTCCACAGCGGCACGGCGACTGCGGTTGCGCCGACCAGCGAGACCGGCATCAGCCAGTTGCATGCGCGGCGCGTGAAGTAGCTCTGCAGGTAGGCCAGGTGCGCCGGCAGGAAATTTTCTGACAGATTGCGCACGCCGAGGAAAAGATTCAGCTTCGCCGACAGGCGCATCGTCCACAGCACCAGATAAGTCCACCAGCCGGTCTGGTTTGGCTGCTCCCAGCTGGCCGCGAGCACCAGCAGCGCCAGCAGCACCAGCGCAAACTCATGATGCAGGATCGTTTCGGTGGCATGCCAGGCACGCCGCCAGCCATGACTGTCCGGCGGGCAGGCGCTGCGGCGCGCGCCGGTGACGTAACCGAGCAGGAAAGCAATCTCCTGCCAGCCCCACACCAGCACCGCGCAGGTGAAGGCACAGTAGGCGGACGCGACCGTGGCGTGCGATGCCGAGATATGCAGGCCGACCAGCGCGAAGCCTAGCCCCACTGTCGCACCGATCATCGTCGGACCAAAGGTCCAGCGCGGCAGCCGTCCCAGCCACAGGATCGCCCCGGTGCAGAACCACCAGACGAACAGTGTGAACAGCGCAGGCAACAGGTACTGGGACATCGCTTCAGCGCTCCTTTACCAGCGCGGCTGCAGGCGCGTCTGCGCCGGCAGTTCATTACGCCTGACCGGAATGAAATACATGCGCGCGAACACCGCGACGCCGGCCACGCTCCAGACTGCGCGCTTGAGGCCGCCAATGACGCCGCCGGCCGCCTTGCCTTCATCCACGCGCTGCGAGCAGTAGAACAGGCGCTGCAGGTTGGCGTGGAAGGCCGGATGTTCGAGGTCGAGCAGAATGGGGAAGACCTGCTTCGTGATCTCGTTGCAGATGCGGAAGACATCGAAGTCGTATTCGGTCGGCTCCAGGCCCATCGCCTGCTTCAGCTCGGGGCGAGTATGGTCGCGCACATACATCGTCGCGTAGACCGCAAGCAGGAAAAAGCGGATCCACAGCACGTTATGACCCTGCAGCAGTTTGGGGTTGGCGCGCATGATCAGCGCGAACGATTCGCCGTGGCGGAACTCGTCGTTGCACCAGCGCTGGAACCAGCGGAAGATCGGATGGAAGCGCTTGTCCGGATGCTGCTCGAACTGGCGGAAGATGCGAATGTAGCGCGCATAGCCGATCTTCTCAGACAGGTAGGTCGCGTACATGATGTACTTTGGCTTGAAGTAGGTGTAATGCTTGCTGCGCTTCAGGTTGCCAAGATCGATGCCGAGGCCGTAGTCCTTTAGCGACGAATTCAGGAAGCTTGCATGGCGCGATTCGTCGCGCGCCATGTACTCCATCAGCTGGCGGATGTCGGGGTTCGTGATATTGCGCTTGATCTCGTTGTACAGCACACAGCCGGAGAATTCGGAAGTCAGGGAACTGACCAGGAAGTCGAGGAACTCCTGCTGCAGCTCGTTCGACAGCTTGCCGAACAGCTCGCGCGCCTCGTCGGCAAATGCCGCGTCGCGCTGGAAGTGGTCGTGATTGTTGTCGCCCTCGTACTCGGCCATCATCGCGTCCCATTCGGCGCGTACCGGCTCGATGTTGATTGCATCCATCGCCGCATGGTCGGTGGTGTAGAAGCGCGGTGAAAAAATGGTGTCGGTGACCGCCTTGCGGGCAGCGTCTTCAACCGACTTTATTTCGTGGCTGGCGTTATGCATTGAAGCTCTCCTTGCAAAGGATCGTTTGATTCATTTCCGTCATAGACCGGCGTGCGCAGCATCCACCAGTGCAGAATCAGATAGCCAGTCCAGAACAGCGCCAGCATCGTCTCGATGAAATGATTCATGTGTGCAGCTCCATCGCTTGCGAGGTATAGAAACCGCTGGAAATCTTTTCGGTACGCCCCACTCGCCATTGCGCCAGATCGTGGTTGGCACCGATCACGGTGCGCAGCGCCGATTCGGCGACCGGCTCGATGAAAGGCGCGCGATCGCCGCGCGGGAAGATGCGGCCGATGCGTATCATGGCGGCCAGCACCGGATTGCTAGGCGCGAACGTGAACAGCATCGAGGCACCGGTCCGCTCGGCCAGTTGCGCCAGGCCGGCGACCATGTCGTGGCGTTCGTAGTGAATCATCGAGTCCATCGCTACCACATGGTCGAAGCGGCCATGCTCGGCCGCCAGCATGTCGCCGGACAGGAATTCAATGCGGCCACCGTTGATCGTGGCAGGCACCCGGTCGCGCGCCAGTTGTACCAGCGTCGGCGACAGGTCGATCGCAAGCACCTCCGCACCGCGGCGCGCAAGCTCACACGCCAGTGCGCCGGTGCCGCAGCCGGCGTCAAGGATGCGACGGCCACGCAAGTCAGACGGCAGCCAGGACAGCAGCGTCTCGCGCATGCGGTCGCGACCGGCGCGCACGGTTTTCCGAATGCCCGAGACTGGCGCGTCCGACGTCAGGCGCGCCCACTGGTCAGCGGCAGTGCGGTCGAAGTATTCCTCGAGGCGTGCGCGTTTTTGCGTGTAGCTTGCGTGTTCCATATCAGTCAAACCCCAGCAGGTCGAAAATGTCACGATCCTTCATCGCCTCGCACGGCAGCGGATCCGTGCCATCCCACAGCCGCTGCGCGAGCTTCAGGTATTCCTGCTGCACCGCTAATACCTCAGGCGTCTCTTCCATCTCGAACAGGGTCGCTTTCTTCAGGCGGCTCTGCCGAATGATGTCCAGCGACGGAATGCGCGCCATGGTTTGCAGGCCGGTGCGCGTATTGAACTTGTCGATCTGGTCAGTCGCATCGGAACGATTCGCGATCACGCCGCCCAGCCGCACGTTGTAATTCTTCGCCTTCGCGCCAATGGCCTGCACGATGCGGTTCATCGCAAAGATCGAGTCAAAGTCATTCGCCGTCACGATCAACGCGCGGTCCGCATGCTGCAGCGGCGCGGCAAAGCCGCCGCAGACCACGTCGCCTAGCACGTCAAAAATCACGACATCGGTGTCGTCGAGCAGGTGGTGTTCTTTCAGCAATTTCACCGTCTGGCCGACCACATAGCCGCCGCAGCCGGTGCCGGCCGGCGGGCCGCCCGCCTCGACGCACATCACGCCGGCGTAGCCTTCGAACACGAAGTCTTCGACGCGGAGTTCTTCGCTGTGGAAGTCGACCGACTCCAGCACATCGATCACCGTCGGCATCAGCTTCTTGGTCAGCGTGAAGGTCGAATCATGCTTCGGGTCGCAGCCGATCTGCAGCACGCGCTTGCCGAGCTTGGCGAACGCCACGGACAGGTTGGACGAGGTCGTGCTCTTGCCGATGCCGCCCTTGCCATAGATGGCGAACACTTTCGCATTGCCGATCTTCACGCTGGGGTCGAGGCTGACCTGCACACTGCCCTCGCCGTCTGCGGGCCGTTCGCGACGGATCTCCGCGACGGGCACTTTGCTGACGTTCATTGATTGTCTCCTTCAAAAATTCCTTCGAGCCTGTCTTCCAGCTCATCACCGGCGCGCCGCATCGCTTCGAGCGTGTCGGCGTCCGGCGTCCAGTACTGCCGATCGGATGCTTCCATCAGCCGGCTCGCCAGCCGCGCAGACGCGGACGGGTTCAGCTTCGCGAGGCGCTCGCGCATCTCGGGGTCGAGCAGAAAAGTCTGTGTCAGCTGCTGGTAGACCCAGGGCTGGACCTGGCCGGTGGTGGCCGACCAGCCCATCGTATTCGTCAGGTGCAGCTCGATCTGGTGCACCCCTTCATAGCCGTGCGCCAGCATGCCCTCGTACCATTTCGGGTTCAGCATGCGCGTGCGCGTCTCCAGCGCCACTTGTTCCGACAGGGTTCGGACTGCGCCGCCACCGCGCGTCTGGTCGCCGATGTAGACCGGCGCGACTTGCGCGTCCGGCCCCTTGGCGCGCTTGACGGCGCGGCTGATGCCGCCGAGCGTGTCGAAATAGGTGTCGATGGTGGTCACGCCGACCTCGACCGAGTCGAGGTTCTGGTAGGCCAGCTCGACCTGCGACAGCACGCTGTTGAGCAAGGCCGGCTGCGACACCGGACGACCGCTGGCGCCGTAAGCGAAGCCCTTGCGGCAGGTGTAGGCCTCGGCCAGCTCGTCTTCGTTTTCCCAGGCGCTGCAGTCGATCAGGTGGTTCACGTTCGCGCCGTACGCACCCTCGGCATTGCCGAACACGCGCAGTGCGGCGGTCTGCATGTCGCCGCCGTGCTGCGCGATGTAGCCCAGTGCATGCTTGCGGATGAAATTCCGTTCAGCCGGCTCGTCGGCTTCAGCTGCCAGCAGCGCGGCTTCGGCCAGCAGCTTGATCTGCAGCGGCAGCAGATCGCGGAAAATGCCGGACAGCGTAATCACCACGTCCACCCGCGGACGGCCAAGTTCTTCCAGCGGCACCAGCAGCGCGCCGGCCAGCCGGCCATAGGTATCGAAGCGCGGCGCCGCGCCCATCAGTGCCAGCGCCTGCGCGATCGGGCCGCCTTCGCTCTTCAGGTTATCGGTGCCCCACAAGACCATCGCAATTGACTCCGGGAAGCCGCCGGTGTCTTCAAAATGCCGCTGCAGCAGGCGCTCGGCCTGGCGCGCGCCATCCTTCACGGCATAGGCACTGGGCAGGCGGAACGGATCGAAGCCGTGCAGGTTGCGCCCGGCCGGCAGGATCTCCGGCGTGCGCATCAGGTCGCCGCCGGGTGCCGGCCGCACATAGCGGCCATCAAGCGCGGAGAGAATGCCGTCGAGTTCGAAATGCTCGTGCATCAGCGCATTACTGGCCGACAGCAGCTGCAGCAGCGCGCGTTGCGTGTCATCCAGCGCGATCGATTCGCCGGTCAGCATCGCGCGGATCGCCGCGCGCAGTCCGGCGTCTATCGTCGCGCCATGCGTCGCTTCGGCCAGCGCCGCCAGCATGTCGATGCGCTCGTCCAGCGTCGGCGCCTTGCCGACCACATGCAGGCCATGCGGTATCAGCGTGTATTCCAGCTCCAGCAGCTTGTCATTCAGCGCCGCGATGGACGCCTCGCTGTCGCCGTCCCATGCGGGTTCGGGCTGCGCCAGTTCCAGTTCGCTGGCCTGCGTCTGGATCAGCGCGGCCAGTTCAGGGCGCTCATGCGCGTCTTCCTGGCCGAGCTGACGCCAGCGCGACAGTGAAGACTTCAGTTCGTTCAGGCCGCGGTACAGGCCGGCTTCGGCCAGCGGCGGCGTCAGATAGGACACCAGCGTCGCATTCGCGCGGCGCTTGGCGATCGTACCCTCGGACGGGTTGTTGGCGGCGTACAGATAGATGTTCGGCAGGTCGCCGATCAGACGGTCCGGCCAGCACGCGCCGGACATGCCGGCCTGCTTGCCGGGCATGAACTCGAGCGCGCCGTGGGTGCCGAAGTGCAGCACCGCGTGCGCCGCGAAATCCTCACGCAGCCAGCGATAGAACGCAGAGAAGGCATGGGTGGGCGCAAAGCCCTTGTCGAACAGCAGGCGCATCGGGTCGCCTTCGATGCCCATTGCCGGCTGCACCGACACCAGCACATTGCCGAAGCGCGCGCCGAGCACGAAGATGTTGCGGCCGTCGGTCTGGTGCCGCCCCGGCGCCGGGCCCCACTGCGATTCGATTTCGCGCAGCCAGGTCTCGCGGCGCACGTGCTCGTCGGCGCTGATCTTCGCGACCACATTGGCCGGCGCGCCGTGCTGTTCGGCATTGCCTTTCAGGACGGCATGGCGCAGCGCATTCACGTCTTCCGGCAAGTCGACCGTATAACCGCCGCGCTGCATCGCGGCCAGCGTGTTGTAAAGCGACTCGAAGACCGACAGGAAGGCGGCAGTGCCCGTGCCGCCGGCGTTCGGCGGGAAATTGAACAGCACCACGGCGACGCGGCGCTGTGCGCGCTCGGAGCGGCGCAGCGCCACCAGTTTGGCTACGCGCGCGGCGATCATGTCGGCGCGCTCGCTGCAGGTCTGCATGTCGTTGCCGCCATCGGCCGGCGCAAACGTGCAGCCGCGCGCGCAACCGGAGCACGCCGTGCCGGCCGCGTCACTGCGGCCGCCGTAAACCAGCGATCCGCTGGAGCCGTCCAGCTCCGGCAGCGCAACCATCATCGTCGATTCAACCGGCAGCAGCCCGCGCTCCGACCCGCCCCAGTTTTCCAGCGTCTGAAACTCGACCGGCGACACGGCCATATACGGAACATCAAGTGCCGCCAGCATGTTCTCGGCAGCCTTCGCGTCGTTATATGCGGGACCACCGACCAGCGAAAAGCCGGTCAGCGACACCACCGCATCGACGGTCGCACGGCCATCCTGCATGAAATAGCCTTCGACTGCCGGACGCGCGTCCAGCCCGCTCGCATACGCAGGCAGCACCGCCAGCCCGCGCGCTTCGAGCGCAGCAATCACGCCATCGTAATGACGCGCATTGCCGGCCAGCAGGTAAGAACGCATCAGCAACAAGCCAACCGTGGCCTTCGCACCGGCGATACGCGGCACGCGATCGGCCTTGTCGGACATGCCCTTGTGCAAGCCTGCGCCCTTCATGCGCGGATGGTAGAGCCCGACTTCCGGATATTCGATCGGCGCGTCCGGCGGCGCCTTGCCGCGCAAGCCCTTGCGCGCGCCGTCGGCGTAGCCATTGACGAGCAGCTGTACCATGCCGGCGATGTTCTCTTCGGAACCGGCCAGCCAGTACTGCAGGGTCAGGAAATAGGCGCGCACGTCCTGCGCGGTGCCGGGAATGAAACGCAGCAGCTTGGGCAGGCGGCGCAGCATCTTCATCTGCTGCGCGCCGGCGGTGACAGGTTTGCCGTCGGACGACTTGCCGCGCAATTTTTTCAGGAAGGCCATCGGGCCGCGCGTGCTGCCGTCCATCGTGAAGCGGCCGATGCGGGTGAGCTTCATCACCTCTCCGGCCGACATGATGCAGACCATCGCGTCGCAATGGTCGCGCCTCGCCTGCAGCGCCGGCAGGACCGGAATGAAATGCTCTTCCATGAACAGCATCGCCGCGATCACGATGTCGGCGGTGGCGATGTCGTCCTTGCAGCGCGCCAGCGCCTTGTCGTCGCCAGCCCAGTCGCTGGCTGCATGCACGATCAGCGACACGCCCGGCAGGCGGCGCTTCAGCAGCCGGTCCGCGCGCGCGGCGGCGCCGGCGAGGTGGCTGTCCATCGTGACAATCACGACGCGCATGGCGCTCTCAGCGGCTGAAGTGGGCTTTCGCGTCATAGAGTGTCTCTATAGTGATCTGCAATAGCCCGCAATCTTTTGCGAAGCGCTCGGTGTTGCGACGTGCCTTGCCGCGCACGAAGAACGGAATTTTGCCCAGCTCGCGCTCGGCGTCTATCGTCCAGCTCGGTGAAATCTCGCCGGCATTGGCCGGTTCCGGCATTGCAGCAGGCGGTACCACCTGCGCCGGCGTATCCGGCATTGCGCGCGCCGCTGCCGGCGACTGCGCAGCCTTGCCCAGATGCGAAGGCGCGGCACCGTCATGAAACTCGAAGTCTTCCCTGAACATGCCGAGCAGGTGCTCTTCCAGCCCCATCATCAGCGGATGCACCCAGTTGTCGAAGATCACGTTCGCGCCTTCGAAGCCCATCTGCGGCGAATGACGCGCCGGGAAGTCCTGCACATGCACCGGTGCCGAGATCACTGCACAGGGCAGGCCTAGCCGCTTGGCGATGTGGCGTTCCATCTGGGTGCCCAGCACCAGTTCCGGCGACAGCTCGGCGACTCGGGCCTCGACTTCCAGATAGTCATCGGTAATCAGCGCTTCGACGCCATAGTTGGCCGCGGCGGCGCGTACTTCGCGCGCGAATTCACGGCTGTAGGTGCCAAGACCGACCACTTCGAAACCCAGCTCCTCGGACGCGATGCGCGCCGCGGCGATCGCATGGGTGGCGTCGCCGAACACGAATACGCGCTTGTTGGTCAGGTAGTTGGAGTCGACCGACTTCGCGTACCAGGGCGCGCGCGAGCGATCGTCTTCGATGTCGTCGGGAATGGCGATGCCGGCCAGTGACGCGACTTCGGCGATGAATTCGCGCGTAGCCTGTGCGCCGATCGGCACCACGGTGGTATGCGGCATGCCATGGTTTTTCTTCAGCCAGTTCGCCGCCTGCTGCGCAACTTCCGGGTACATCACCACATTGAAATCAGCGTCTGCGAGGCGCACGATGTCCTGCGGCGACGCCGACAGCGGCGCGACCACGTTCACGCGCACGCCGAGTTGCTGCAGCAGCTGACGGATCTCGCGCAGGTCGTCGCGATGACGGAAGCCCAGTGCGGAGGGACCGAGGATGTTGCAGCTCGGTGCCGAGCCGGCGGCTTCCTGCGAGCGCGGACCGGCCAGCGCACGCACGATCTGATAGAAGGTTTCAGCCGCGCCCCAGTTTTCCTTCTTCTGGTAGGACGGCAATTCGAGCGGCACCACCGGTATCGGCAGCGCGAGCGCGCGGGCCAGACCGCCGGGATCATCCTGGATCAGCTCGGCCGTGCAGGATGCGCCGACCAGCATGGCCTGCGGGCGAAAGCGCTCGTAGGCATGGCGCGCGGCATCCTTGAACAGTTCGGCGGTATCGCTGCCGAGGTCGCGCGCCTGAAAGGTGGTGTAGGTGACCGGCGGCCGCTTCGGCAGGCGTTCGATCATCGTGAACAGCAGATCGGCGTAGGTATCGCCCTGCGGTGCGTGCAGCACGTAGTGCACGTCCTTCATCGCGGTCGCGACCCGCATGGCGCCGACGTGCGGCGGTCCTTCATAGGTCCACAGCGTCAGCTGCATGCGAGCTCCTGCGTCAGTTTTGCCTTGCGGCGCAATGGCCGCGCAAACAATTCGGCCAGATCGGCCGACTGCTCGTAGCCATGCACCGGCGAGAACACGAGCTCGATCGCCCATTTGGTGGTGATGCCCTCGGCCTCCAGCGGATTGGCCAGGCCGAGTCCGCAGACAACGATGTCCGGCACCTGCGCGCGGCAGCGGTCGAGCTGCTTGTCGACGTCCTGCCCTTCGGACAGCACCGTGCCCTCGGGCAGCCAGGCGAGTTCCTGGCGCAGGTGGTCGCGGTGCAGGTAAGGCGTGCCGACCTCGGCCAGCCGCATGCCCAGCTCGCGCGACAGGAAGCGCGCCAGCGGCAGTTCGAGCTGCGAATCGGGGAAGAAAAACACGCTGCGTCCTTCGAGCAGTTCGCGCCGGCTGGCTAGCGCCTTTTGCGCGCGTTCACGCGAGGGCAGCGTTGCGCGATCAAACGCTTCATCGGCAATGCCGAACGTCAGTGCGGCCGCGCGCAGCCATTCGGTCGTGCCTTCGACGCCGAACGGGAAAGGCGCGGCAATGCGCCGCGCGCCGCGTTCGTCCAGCGCGCGCGCCGTGTCGTTCAGGAAGGGCTGCGCCAGGAGGTAACGGGTATTCGGCCCGACCGCCGGCAGCTCACGCGACGAGCGCGGCGGGAAGAAACTGACGCGCTCGATGCCAATGGCGCGCAGATGCCGCGCAAACTGGTCTTCAACAATATCGGGCAGGCAGCCGACGATCATCAGCGAGGTCGCCGCATCCGCAGCCGACGGCGGCAGTTGCGGCACCAGCGCGGCCAGGCAGGCATCTTCGCCCTGCGTGAACGTGGTCTCGATACCGCTGCCGGAATAATTCAGCACGCGCACCTTCGGCAGGAATTCGCGCGACAGCCGTTCGGCCGCACGCGACAGGTCCAGCTTGATCACTTCGGACGGGCAGGAGCCGACCAGGAACAGCATCTTGATGTCCGGGCGGCGCTCCAGCAGGCGGCGCACCACGCGGTCGAGTTCTTCATTGGCGTCGGCGAGGCCGGCGAGGTCGCGCTCGTCGATGATGGCAGTTGCGAAGCGCGGCTCGGCGAAGATCATCACGCCGGCGGCCGATTGCATCAGGTGTGCGCAGGTGCGCGAGCCGACCACGAGGAAGAAGGCATCCTGAATCTTGCGGTGCAGCCAGACGATGCCGGTCAGGCCGCAGAACACTTCGCGCTGGCCGCGCTCGCGCAGTACGGGCGCGGCTTCGCAGCCCTGGGCGGGAATCAGGGGAATCACGGCGCTCATGCGGTCGCTCCGGTAGAGCCGGCAACCGGCAAGTTAGTGTCGATGGCTGCCTGCAAGCGCGCTGCGCGCAGTTTCAGCAGGAACTGGGCCGCGTTGATCGCATAGGTGGCGTAAGCCGCCAGCGCCAGCAGCATCAGCTCGCGTACCGACAGCGCGCCGCTGAACAGAGCTACCAGATAGAGAGTGTGCAGCGCCAGCACCAGCATGCTGAACACGTCTTCCCAGAAGAAGGCCGGCGCGAACAGGTAGCGCCCGAACACCACCTTCTCCCAAATGCAGCCGGTGACCATGATCGCGTACAGCAGCCCGGTCTTCAGCACGATGGAGGCAGTGGCGGCGAACTCGCCCTGCCCGCTTTGCAAAAAGCGCAGCACCAGCACCAGACTGATCAGAAAGGCAAAGAATTGCAGCGGCGCGAGGATGCCCTGCACGAGGGTCCAGACGGTCGAATCGCGGCGCGCGCGCTCTTCCGCTGTGTACAAGGGGCGCGCTGCGGCTTGATTGGAAACTGCGGCGCCGGGTATCTGTTGTTGCATCTGTCGTTCTCCGCCCGCGGGCTGACAGTCGCAATGTATGCCTGTAAAACCTATATGTCAACTTTGCTTTACATTCCACTTTGTTGACATATTTTGGGCAATCGGGCATTTTTTGCCTATTTCCTTGACGCAAAGCTACGTCCGGCGTAAAACGGCGGTTGTCGAATAGTAAGATCAAATCGACCACACAATTATCAATTGCAACCGCCAAAGAGGATCCACGCTCGTCGGGCTCACTAGCCGACGTTCCAAGTGTCCCGGACGTCGCAGGAGACAGAGATGGACAAAGCCTCGAATGGCCGCGAAGCGGCCGACAGCGCGGGGGCGCTTACGGAGGCGAGTGGCGATGTGCGGCTGCTCGACGTGGTTCAATCCGAAATCATCCCACGCCTGATGCAAGCGCATCGTGAAAGCCGCTCCGGCTCATCGGAGGCCGTCATACGACCGGCCGAAGCGGAAGTATTCGCGCATGCCCTGCTAGACCGTTCGCCGGATGCAGCCGCCGCGCTGCTGGCCGCCCATTGCGAGCGCGGTGTACCGCTGGAAACCCTTTACCTCGGCCTTTTTGCGGCCACAGCCCGTCTGCTCGGCGAATGGTGGGAATCCGACCAGTGCAATTTCTCGCAGGTGACTCTGTGCCTGTCGCGGTTGCAGAGCTTCCTGCACGGTCTGAGCCCGTCCTTTCATGCGCAGTCCGGCAGCACGCAGATGCATCGCTCGGGCGAGCGTCGCATCTTCATGACCACTCTGCCGGGCCAGCAGCACACCTTCGGTCTGTCCATACTGTCCGAATTCTTCCGCCGCGATGGCTGGGTCGTCCTGTCGATACCGGCACCGGAACCCGGACTGACGCAGGCCTCGCTGTCGACCCACTGGTTCGACGTGCTCGCGTTGTCGGGCAGCGCCGACTCGGAAATCGAGGACCTGGGCAAGACGATCAAGGCGGCGCGCCGAACCTCGCAGAACCCGCGGCTGTCGATCATCGTCGGCGGCCCCCTGTTCCTGCGCCAGCCTGACCTGGCCGCGGCGCTCGGCGCCGATGGCGTGTCGAACGATGCCAACGAGGCGCTCGCGCTGGCACGCAGCCTGTTCCAGGCGCAACGCGATGTCAGATTAAACTGACACATTGAAGTGACTGATTTACTTGATTAATCGCTTCATTGCGTTCACAATTGGTTTCCGTCTGTTAGTTTGAGCCGGCCAGCGGAACTGGTCGGAGCATTCCCAGTCCATGAGAAGCCAAGGCAACGCAACCTACGTGACCAAATTCGACGCCCCGAAACAATCGTTATCCGGCCTGGGTACGGAAGCGATAGGGGCCCTGTTGTCAGCGTCAGCCGACGTCGTGCTAGTTATTGATGCCGACGGCGTGATCCGCGACGCCACCTCGCCGGGTGGCGTTCTTGCCGCCGGCGGCGGCCTCGCGCACTGGACCGGCAAGGCTTGGGAAGATCTCGTCACGGTCGAAAGCAAGCAAAAGATCCGGCGCCTGCTGGACGAAGCCGACACTGGCGGCCGCGTCACCTGGCGCCAGGTGAATATTTCTACGGGCGCCGGCGCCAACCTCCCCTTATCATTTTGCGCGCTGCGCGTGGGGCCCAAGGGCCGCATCATCGCGCTGGGCCGCGACCTGCGCGGCGTGGCCGAGCTGCAGCAGCAGCTGGTCGATGCACAGCAGGCGCTGGACCGCGACTATCTGCGCCTGCGCCACCTCGAATCGCGTTACCGCATCCTGTTCGACCTCACTTCCGAAGGCGTGATGATCGTCGAGGGCAAGCACCTGAAGATCGTCGAGTCCAATCCAGCCGCAGCGCACATCCTCGGCGGCGATTCGCCGCTGAAAGTGGTCGGCCGCGGGATCCTCGACTGCGTCGACCATGCCGGACGCAGCGCCGTCGCGAAACTCCTTGACAGCGTCCATGCCAGCGGGCAGCCGGATCAGCTAGCGGTGAAAATCGCCGGACAACGGGTCATGCTGTCGGTATCGATGATGCACGAAGAGGCGGGTGAGCTGTTCCTGCTGCGGGTGGGCAATCATTCGCCCGCACCGGCGACCGGCGGCGACGCGCGTGCCGACGTCGTGCTGCGCGTACTGGAGCAATCGCCGGATGCCTTCGTCGTCACCGACAACGACGGCGACGTCATCGCCGTCAACCGCGCTTTCGCCGACATGGCCAAGTTGAGCCGCCCCGAGCAGGCGCTGGGCGAATCGCTGGACCGCTGGCTGGGCCGCGCCGGCGTTGACCTGAACGTATTGCTGGCCAACCTGCGCCAGCGCGGCAGCGTGCGACTGTTCGCGACCACGCTGCGCGACCAGAATGGCTCCACCATCCCGGTCGAAATCTCGGCCGTGTCGGTACCGAACGGCGACGTCAGCGGCCTCGGCTTCACGATCCGTGATGTCGGCCGCCGCCTGGGCGCCGACAACGGCCACCACGAGATTCCGCAATCAGCAGAGCAGCTGACTGAACTGGTCGGCCGCGTGCCACTGCGCGAAATCGTCGGCGAGACCACCGAGCTGATCGAAAAGCTCGCGATCGAAGCCGCACTGAAGCTCACGCAGGACAACCGCGCGACCGCCGCTGAGATCCTCGGCCTGTCCCGCCAGAGCCTGTACGTGAAGCTGCGCCAGTACGGCATCGGCGGGCTGGGTTCGGACGACCGCTAGGCGCCGCCTGCTCTCCCCCAAACCGTAACAAACTCATTACGATAAAAACCGTCAACTTTAGTTGACGGTTTCAGGCACGCCATGCACAATCCCTAGCATGGCCCGTCCCTCCCTATCCGCTGTCGCCGAGCTGCTCAAGCCCATCACCTGGTTTCCGCCGATGTGGGCTTTCGCGTGCGGCGCAGTCGCGTCCGGCGTATCGCCGGCCGGGCAATGGCAACTGATCGTCATCGGCGTGCTGCTGGCCGGCCCGATGGTCTGCGCCACCAGCCAGGCCGTCAATGACTGGTTCGACCGCCACGTCGACGCCATCAATGAGCCGCAACGCCCTATCCCGTCCGGCCGCATGCCGGGCCGCTGGGGCCTGTACATCGCCATTCTGTGGACGCTGCTGTCGCTGCTGGTGGCGACCCTGCTAGGCCCCTGGGGTTTCGGCGCGGCCGTCGCCGGCCTGCTGCTGGCCTGGGCCTACAGCGCGCCGCCGCTGCGCCTTAAAAATAATGGCTGGTGGGGCAATGCCGCCTGCGGCCTCTCGTATGAAGGTCTGGCCTGGGTGACCGGCGCGGCCGTGATGGCCGGCGGCGCAATGCCCGGCGCACGATCGCTGATGCTGGCGCTGCTGTACAGCGTGGCCGCACACGGCATCATGACCCTGAACGATTTCAAGTCAGTCGACGGCGACCGGCAGATGGGCGTCGGCTCGCTGCCGGTGCGCCTTGGCGTCAATGGCGCGGCACGCACTGCGTGCTGGGTGATGCTGCTGCCGCAACTCGGCGTGATCGCGCTGCTCGCCGCATGGAACCGGCCCATGCATGCGCTGGCAGTGCTTGCGCTGGTATACGGTCAGACGCAATTGATGAAACGCTTCATGGCAGCACCGGTAGCGAAGGCCTTGCAGATGTCGGCTTTCGGCGTGCCGCTGCTAGTGACGGGAATGATGGTCGCAGCATTCGCGCTGCGCGGCCTAGGAGGATAACGATGAACAAACAATTCGGCTGGGTGCAGGTCGTTCGGCTCGGGCTGGTGCAGGCCTCGCTGGGCGCCATCGTGGTGCTGATGACGTCGACGCTGAACCGCATCATGGTGGTCGAACTGGCGCTGCCGGCGATGCTGCCGGGTGCGCTGGTGGCACTGCATTACCTCGTACAGATGTCGCGGCCGCGCATGGGCCACGGCTCCGACCAGGGCGCGCGGCGCACGCCGTGGATCATCGGCGGCATGACAGTGCTGGCGGCAGGCGCGATCTGCGCAACGCTGGCGACGATGTGGATAACAGCTTCGCCGGTGCTCGGCGTGCTGATGGCGATGGCCGGCTTCGCGCTGATCGGGCTGGGCGTCGGCGCGGCTGGCACCTCGCTGCTGGTGCTGCTGGCCATGCGCGTCGCCGAACAGCGGCGCGCCGCCGCTGCGACCACGGTGTGGCTGATGATGATCGTCGGTTTCGCAGTCACCGCCGGCACCGCCGGCAAGCTGCTCGACCCGTATAGCCCGACCCGGCTGCTGGGCGTGACCATCGCGGTCTGCTCGCTGGCGCTGCTGATTACCGTCATCGCGCTGTTCCGTGTCGAGAGCGACCCGGGCGACGTCGACCACGCGCAGCCCGCGCGCACACCGGATCAGGTCGTGCCTTTCCGTACTGCGCTGGCCGAGGTCTGGCAGGAATCGGCGGCGCGTCAGTTCACGATCTTCATCTTTATTTCCATGCTCGCCTACAGCGCGCAAGACCTGATCCTCGAGCCCTTCGCCGGCAGTGTATTCGGCTTCACGCCCGGCGAATCGACCAGCCTGTCCGGCGTGCAGCACGGCGGTGTGCTGGTCGGCATGCTGCTGGTGGCCGCGGTCGGCAGCAAATTCGCGAAGGGCCGTGCCGGCTCGCTCAGGGTCTGGTGCGTCGGCGGCTGCATCGCATCGGCGATCGCGCTCGCAGGCCTCGCGGTGGCCGGCCATGTCGGTCCGCCGTGGCCGCTGAAGGCCAATGTATTCCTGATGGGCGCAGCCAACGGCGCGTTCTCGATTGCCGCCATCGGCCAGATGATGCGGCTCGCAAACGAAGGACGCGCGTCGCGCGAAGGCGTGCGCATGGGCCTGTGGGGCGCCGCGCAGGCCATCGCATTCGGCTTTGGCGGACTGATCGGCACGGCCGCCAGCGATCTGGCGCACTGGCTTATCGACTCCACCGGCGTTGCCTACGGCAGCGTGTTCGCGCTCGAAGCGCTGCTGTTCATCGCATCGGCGCTGCTGGCCTCGCGCATCGCGATGGGGCCGCGAATGCAAACCCATGCGGGCGGCCACGGTGCGCAGCCCTCTTTCTCCTGAAACGTTCACTCGACCGGAGCTGCTGATGAATGACATCTATGATGTGGTGGTCGTCGGCGGCGGTCCCGCCGGCGCGACCGCTGCCAACGACCTCGCCCGACGCGGGCACCGCGTGATGCTGCTCGACCGCGCTGGCCGCATCAAGCCCTGCGGCGGCGCGATACCGCCGCGCGCGATACAGGATTTCGATATACCGGATCACCTGCTGGTTGCCAAGGCCCGCTCGGCACGGATGATTGCGCCGTCGGGCGCTAAGGTCGACATACCGATCGAAGGCGGCTTTGTCGGGCTGGTCGATCGTGAAGTGTTCGACGAATGGCTGCGCGAACGCGCAGCCTCAGCCGGTGCGCTCCGCGTCGATGGCCGGTTCGTCAGCGTTGGCAGCGACACCGACGGCTGCAGCACCATCAGCTACATTGACGGCCGCGACGAAACGCGCCGGCAGGTACGCGCCCGGTCCATCATCGGCGCCGACGGCGCTAAGTCCGCCGTGGCGCAGCAGGCGGTGCCGGGCGCGGCCGACACCAAATATGTGTTCGCGTATCACGAGATCGTGCGCGCTCCGGAGCGCAAGCCGCAGGACTATGACGGCTCGCGCTGCGACGTGTTCTATCAGGGCCATCTGTCGCCGGACTTTTACGGCTGGGTCTTCCCTCATGGCGACACGCTGTCCATCGGTACCGGCAGCGCCGACAAGGGCTTCTCGCTGCGCCATGCAACCACCGCGCTGCGCGACGCGGTCGGACTGCGCGATGCGCAGACGATACGGCGCGAAGGCGCGCCGCTGCCGATGAAACCGCTCAAGCGCTGGGACAATGGCCGCGATGTGGTGCTGGCCGGCGACGCCGCCGGCGTGGTGGCGCCCTCGTCCGGCGAAGGCATCTATTACGCGATGGAAGGCGGCCGGCTGGCCGGCGAGGCCGTGCACGAATTCCTGACCACCGGCGACGCGCGCCAGCTTGCGCACGCGCGCAAGCGCTTCATGCGCGCGCACGGGAAAGTGTTCTGGGTTCTGGGTATGATGCAGCACTTCTGGTATTCCAGCGACAAGCGGCGCGAACGCTTCGTAGCGATGTGCCGGGACAAGGACGTGCAGCGCCTGACCTTCGACGCGTACATGAACAAGCGGCTGGTACGCGCAAAGCCCTTCGCGCACGTAAAGATTTTTCTGAAAGACATGGCGCACCTGCTCGGGCTGGCGAAGGTTTGATCTCGCCGTTGCGAGCGCGGGGTGCGCTCGCAAACGGTGAGAAAGCCAACATGAATCAATGGTTCAGCCCCGAACACAAGCCTGTCGTCATTGCCGTCATTCTTGCCATCCTGACCGGTGGCATCGGCGGTCTCGCGACCGAAATCGGTCCGTGGTATGTCCATCTCGCCAAACCTTCGTGGCAGCCGCCGGACTGGCTGTTCGGCCCGGTCTGGACCACGATCTATGTGCTGACCGGCATCGCCGGCGTGCGCGCCTGGCGCCGTGCGGACGAGGTGCAGCGGCGTCACCTGCTGGGCGCGCTGTGGCTGAACCTGGTGCTGAATGTGCTCTGGAGCGCGATTTTCTTCACGGCCAAACGACCCGATATCGCACTGATCGAGGTGGTGGTGCTATGGCTGTCGGTGCTACTGCTGGCGCTGCTGATGCGCAGATATTCGGCACTGTCGGCGCTGCTGCTGCTGCCTTATCTGCTGTGGGTGGGGTTTGCCGCTTACCTGAACTGGACCATCGTCAGGCTGAACGCGCCATTCTGAACGTGGCCGACGGCAGCAGTTCGGTCAACTCGCTGACCACCTGATCTGCCTCGTCAAATTTCTCGTTCGAGAAAAACTCGCTCTTCACGATCGCCACCTCCAGCCCCGCCATCCGCGCGGCCAGCAGCCCGTTACGTGAATCCTCGATCACGCAACAGCGTTGCGGCGGCAGGCCCAGCCAGCGTAACGCCAGCTCGTAGGCCTCGGGGTCGGGCTTCTTCGCGCTGACATCCTCGCCGCAAACGATCACCGCCGGCTGCGGCAAGCCGAGCGGCACCAGCGTGTGGTTCCACAGCGCATTCCAGTTCGAGCGGCTGGTGGTCGTCACCACGCCCCACGCAATGCCGCTGGCTGCCAGCGCATGAACCAGCTCGCCGAAACCTGCGCGCGCCGGCACCCGTCCCTCCTGCAGGATCGCCGCGAAGTGCCGGTTTTTCGCCTGATGGACGACCGCCAGCGTCTCGCGCAGCGACTCAGCGTCATTGCCCGACTCTTGCGCAAAGCGTAGCAAGCGCTCCAGTCCGCCAGCGGTCTTCAGCAGCCGCGCATAATCATCCCGGCTCCAGCGCCAAGGCAAGCCGGCCTCGGCCAGTGCGCGGTTGAACGCCGGCAGGTGCGCATTGCCCTCGGTTTCGGCAATCGTGCCATCGACATCGAACAGCACGCAGCGGTGGCGGGAAAGATCGATCATGTCAGTGCACCAGCGCGTTCAGCTCGCCCTTGCCGTAGCGCGAGGCCATGCGATCCAGCGACACCGCCTTGATGCGCGATGCCTGACCAGCCGAGCCGAAAGCCTCGAAGCGGTCGCGACAGACTTTTTTCGCGGCAGCGGTCGCCGCCTTCAGGAAGGCACGCGGATCGAATTCGTCAGGCCCTTCATGCATCGCCTTGCGCATCGCTGCCGTCATCGCAAGGCGTATGTCGGTGTCGATATTGATCTTGCGCACGCCATGCCGTATGCCCTGCACGATCTCATCGACCGGTACGCCGTAGGTCTCGCGAATGTTGCCGCCGTAATCGCGGATCATCTGCAGGTATTCCTGCGGCACCGACGACGAGCCGTGCATCACCAGATGGGTATTCGGAATGCGCGCGTGGATGGCGCGGATGCGGTTGATCGCGAGTATGTCGCCCGTCGGCGGACGCGTGAATTTATACGCGCCATGGCTGGTGCCGATTGCAATCGCGAGCGCGTCGACCTGTGTGGCGGCGACGAACTCGGCTGCTTCATCCGGGTCGGTCAGCAGCTGATCATGGTCGAGCGTACCCTCGGCGCCGACGCCATCCTCCTCACCGGCCTGCCCGGTCTCCAGCGAACCGAGACAGCCGAGCTCGCCCTCGACCGACACGCCGACCGCATGCGCCATCTCGACCACGCGGCGCGTAACGTTGACGTTGTAGTCGTAGTCGGCCGGCGTCTTGCCGTCTTCCCGCAGCGAGCCATCCATCATCACGCTGGAAAAGCCGCTGCGTATCGAGCCCTGGCAGACGGCCGGCGACGCGCCATGGTCCTGGTGCATGCAGATCGGTATATCGGGGTACTGCTCGATGGCGGCCTCGACCAGCTTGCGCAGGAAAGCCTCGCCTGCGTACTTGCGCGCGCCGGCCGACGCCTGCAGGATCACGGGACTGTCACAGGCGGCAGCGGCCTGCATGATCGAATGGATCTGCTCCATATTGTTCACATTGAACGCGGGCAGGCCGTAGCGGTGCTCGGCGGCGTGGTCGAGCAGCTGGCGCAGGGAGATCAGGGCCATGGGGTATCCAATCGTGTTTTTAGCGGGGATGAAACTCAGATCTGCCGGAAAAAATTCGGCACGTCGCGTATATCGGGAACGATGCGGTCCGGCATCGCCTCCTCGATAGGCTTGCCGAGGTTGTAGCCATACGGCACGGCCCAGCAGATCACGCCGGCCGCTTTCGCGGTCGACACATCGATCTCGGAATCGCCGACGAACAGCGCCTCGCCGGCCGACGCGCCAAGCTGCGACAGGCAATGTGCAATCACCGCAGGATCCGGCTTCTTGACCGGCAGCGAGTCGCCGCAGATCACGATGTCGAACGCATTTTGCAAGCCATGCCGTTCGAGCACGCGCTCGGTGAAACGCGACTCTTTGTTGGTCACCAGCGCCTGCTTGACGCCATATTCGCGCGCGCGACGCAGCGTGTCCAGCACGTGCGGAAACGCGCTGCTGCGCGTGCCGGCGGTCGCCTCGTAGTGGACGATGAAGCGCTCCATTACCTTGTCCCAGCGGGCATCGACCGGTCCCGGCGTGTGCTGCCAGGCGGCCTTCATCAGCCAGCCGGTGCCATTGCCTATCCAGTCGCGCACCTGTTCCTCGGTGACGGTTTCATGGCCGAATTCGGCCAGCGTCTGGTTGACTGCCTGCGTGATTTCGCCGGCGGTGTCGAGCAGGGTTCCATCGAGGTCATACATAACTACGGCCATAAGCTTCTCCTTGTCAGGCCCTGCGTTTGCGGTCAATCAGGCGCATGATCATCGGGGTGAAGATCAGCTGCATCGCCAGACCCATTTTCCCGCCCGGGATCACGAAGGTATTCGGGCGCGTCATCCATGAGCGTTCGATCATGGACAGCAGGTAAGGAAAGTCGATGCCTTTCGGATTCGCGAAGCGGATCACGACCATGCTCTCGTCGGCGCTCGGAATGTCTTTCGCAATAAACGGATTCGACGTGTCGACCGTCGGCACACGCTGGAAATTGACGTGCGTGCGCGAGAACTGTGGACAGATGTGGGTGGTGTAATCCGGCATGCGGCGCAGTATGGTGTCGCGCACTGCCTCCTGCGAATAGCCGCGCATGTTCTGGTCGCGATGCAGCTTCTGTATCCATTCGAGGTTGATGATCGGCACCACGCCGACCAGCAGGTCGACATGCTTCGCGACATCGGCTTCGCTGCCGACATAGCCGCCATGCAGGCCTTCGTAGAAAAGCAGCTCGGCGCCCGCTTCCATCTCGCGCCAGTCGGTAAAGGTTCCCGGCGGCTTGCCGAATTCGGCCGCTTCGCCGTCGTCGTGAATGTATTTGCGTACCTTGCCGGTGCCGGTCTCGCCGAACTGGCGGAAGGTGTCGGCCAAATCGCCGAGCAGGTTTGCATCCGGGCTGAAGTGGCTGAACGACAGGTTGCCGCCGTCCTGCTGGCGCTTCATCTCCTCGCGCATGGCCATGCGGTCGAAACGATGCATGGAATCGCCTTCCAGAATCTGCGCGCGTATGCCTTCGCGGCGGAAGATGTGCTGGAAGCTTTTCATCACCGTCGTGGTGCCGGCGCCGGAGGAGCCGGTGATGGCGACGATGGGGTTTTTTACGGACATGGGGGCTCCAATGCGGTATCAGCTGGCAAACAATGAACGCTCATGAAACAGCGGTGACGTGTATTTCTCATCGGTGCCACTGTCGTAATCGCTGTGATAGCGCTCGATGCGCTCGACCTCGTTGCGCGAGCCCAGGATCACCGGCACGCGCTGATGGATGTCGCCCGGCTCTATATCCAGAATGCGCGCACGGCCGGTCGAACCGAGGCCGCCGGCCTGCTCGACCACGAAGCTCATCGGATTGGCTTCGTACATCAGACGCAGCCGGCCCGGCTTTGCGGGATCTTTCATGTCGCGCGGGTACAGGAACACGCCGCCGCGCATCAGGATGCGGTGGGCCTCGGCCACCATGCTGGCGATCCAGCGCATGTTGAAGTCGCGACCGCGCACGTCGTTCTTGCCGGCCTTGCACTCGGCCACATAGCGCAGCACCGGCCGCTCCCAGAAGCGCTCGTTGCTGGCATTGATCGCAAATTCGCTGGTGTCGGCCGGCACTTCCATGTGCGGGTGCGTGAGGATGAAGTTGCCGACCTCGCGGTCGAGCGTGAACGCATGCGTGCCCTTGCAGACCGTGAGCACCATCATCGTCGCCGGCCCGTAAATCGCGTAGCCGGCCGCCAGCTGGT
>JACCDS010683687.1_pt1 | contig 29009 bp, 37 predicted proteins | sample 7446441 | NCBI WGS metagenome assembly JACCDS01 (sample SAMN15323445, study PRJNA562643) | freshwater metagenome | isolation source: river surface water | place: USA:Blue River Watershed | collected 2017-08-17 | reverse complement strand
GCTATCCCTACCCCGGTGGCAATGTGTACGGCGCGACAAAGGCTTTCGTCGAGCAGTTCACGCTGAACCTGCGCGCCGATCTGGTCGGCACCGGCGTCAAGGCCACCAACATCGCACCCGGCATGGCGGGCGGCACCGAGTTCTCGAACGTACGATTCAAGGGCGATGACGATGCTGCGGCCAGGGTCTATCAGGGAACGCAGCCTCTGGGGCCCGACGACGTGGCCGAGGCCGTTTACTGGGCCGCGACGCTGCCAGCGCACGTGAACATCAACCACATCGAGATGATGCCAACCTGCCAGGGCTTCTCTCCGTTCACTGTCAAGCGTCAGGGATGAACGTGCCGTTTCGCTGGCCGGTACGCGTGTACTACGAGGATACCGACGCCGGCGGCATCGTGTTCTACGCGAACTACCTGAAATTCTTCGAGCGCGCCCGTACCGAATGGCTGCGCGCAGCCGGCATCACGCAGCAACGCCTGGCTGAAGACGAGCGGCGCGTGTTTGTAGTCAAAAGTGCAGCCATCGATTACCATGCGCCGGCAAAACTCGACGATGATCTCGAGATCACTGTCGAGGTGGAAAAGCTGGGCCGGGCGTCGGTGGAGTTCCGGCAGCAGGCATGGCTGGGGTCAGATCAAGGCGAGCGTCATGGCGACAGGCGCCTGCTGTGCAGCGGCAGCATCCGGATCGCTTGCGTGGACGCAGACACCCTGCAACCCGTGGCGATGCCCGAAGCGGTGAATATGAGCTTACGTAACATCTTTAAACAAATTGCCGGCTAATCGCCGTTTTACTCCAGGCTCAGTTCATTTTCGGGCTTTGTATAATCGCACGCGGCCATATACCTACTTATAAAATGCCATGACCGTTACCCAGGATCTCTCCTTTGTCTCCCTAGTCAGCAATGCATCGATGCTGGTGCAGCTGGTGATGGCGTTGCTGCTGCTGGTCTCGGCGATGAGCTGGACTTACATCTTTCGCAAGATGTTCACGATCCGTAGCGCAACTCGGCAGACGACCGAGTTCGAGAATGCTTTCTGGTCCGGCGCCAATCTGAACGCGCTGTACGAAGAAGTGATTTCCACCCGGCGCCGCAGCGGACATAACGGCTCGCTGGAACGCATCTTCGAAGCCGGCATGGAAGAATACAAGAAGGCCCGCGTGTCCTTCACCGGCAAGGACATTGACACCGGTGCGCTGCTCGACGGCGCGCGCCGCGCAATGCGCGCCGCCTACCAGCGCGAGATGGACGCGCTGGAATCCCACCTCGCCTTCCTCGCTTCAGTCGGTTCGGTATCGCCGTATGTGGGTCTGTTCGGCACGGTCTGGGGCATCATGAACGCGTTCCGCGGACTGGCCAATGTGCAGCAGGCAACGCTGGCCGCGGTCGCGCCGGGCATCGCCGAGGCGCTGGTCGCAACTGCCATCGGCCTGTTTGCCGCCATTCCCGCCGTCGTCGCATACAACCGCTACTCGCATGACGTTGACCGCATTGCGATCCGCTTCGAGAGCTTCATTGAAGAATTCCTGAACATCCTGCAAAGGCAGGCGCGCTGACGATGGCACAAGGCTCTTCCATGCGCGGCGGGCGCGGCCGCAAGTTCAAGTCCGACATCAATGTCGTGCCTTACATCGACGTGATGCTCGTGCTGCTGGTGATCTTCATGGTGGTCGCGCCCATGGTTCCGCCGACCGAGATCAAGCTGCCGAAAGCCGGGCAGTCGACCCAGCCGCCGACCGAGTACATCGAGGTTGAGCTGCAGGCCGACGGCGCGGCCACCCTGGGTATCCACGGGCAGAAATTCACCAAAGTGAAGAATCGCGCACAGCTTGCCAGCGAGCTGGCGTCGCTCAGCAACAAGCACCCGGCGCTGCCGCTGATGATCTCTGCCGACAAGGACATCAAGTACGACGAAGTCGTGCAGACCATCACCCTGGCCAACAAGTCCGGCATTGCGCGCGTCGGTCTTGCCACTCGTTGATCCGCCCTTGAACACCAACGCCGCTCCGAACCGAGTTCCGTCCGAGCCCGGCCGCTGGCGCGCATTTGCGCTGGCGATGCTGATGCACGCACTGCTGCTTGGCTTCCTGTGGGTAGGCGTATCCTGGCAAAACACGGTACCGGTGTCGATCGAAGCAGAGATCTGGAGCCCGCAGGTGCGCACGGCCGCGCCGCCGGCGCCAGAGCCGCCACCGGCCCCCGAACCGGCGCCCACGCCGCAACCACCGAAGCCGGTCGCCTCGCCGCCAAAACCGCAGCCCGCTCCCGAGCCGAAGGTAAAGATCCCGGATGCCGACATCGCGCTAAGGAAAGAAAAGAAGCGCCAGCAGGAGCTGGAGAAGAAGCTCGCCGAAGAAGAGGAAAAAAAGCGGCTGGCGGAAGAGCGCGAGCAAAAGAAGCTCGCTGAAATCGAAAAGAAAAAACAGGCTGAGGAATTAAAGCGCCAGCAACTGGAGGAAAAGCGCCAGCAGCAGGAAGAAGAAAAGAAAAAAGCTCTCGCCGAACTTGAAAAGAAAAAGCAGGCTGAAGAACTGAAGCGCCAGCAGGAAGAAGAAAAGAAAAAACTGGCTGAGGAGCAGAAGCGCCTGCAGGAAGAAGCGGCAGAAGCGCAGCGCGAGAAGACGCGCCGCGAGAACAACCTGAAGCGGCTGCAGGCGCTCGCCGGTGACGGCGCGCCAAACAGCACGGGTGACGCCGAACGTTCATCCGGTCCGAAAACCGATGCGAACTATCTGGGTAAGATCGCGGCCAGCATCAAGAGCCACACCAGATTTACTGACTCGACACCGGGCAATCCGACGATCGAGTACGAACTCGAGCTTCTGCCGGATGGCAGCGTAAAAGATATTAAAATAACCCGCGCTTCGGGGTACCCGGCGTTCGACGAAGCGGTCAAGCGGGCCATCTATTTGTCCGCCCCGTTTCCGCGTGACCCGTCCAGCGGCAAGGTTCCTTCGTCGATCACCGCAAGGCAGCGTCTGAAAGAAAACTGATGACAGCTTCGAGCATGAAAAGATCTTTCCTGAAAATAATCGCACTTGGCGGCGCAGCTGCTTGCGCGTACCCGCTGCTGTCGGCGCATGCGCAACTGCGCGTGGAGATCTCCGGCGTCGGCGCAAACCAGATTCAGATCGCGATTGGCCAGTTCTGGGATGACCCGGCGGGCGATAATCAGGTCAGCGCGATCATCAAATCCGACCTGCAGCGCAGCGGGCTGTTCCGCGTGATGCCGACCAGTGAGCTGACGCGCGAAGGCGGCGCGGTCGATGACGCACGCTGGAAGGCACTCGGCACCGATGCACTGCTCGGCGGCTCGCTGCGCCGCGTCGATGGCCGCATCGAAATGCGCTACCGGCTGCGCGACACTGCCAAAGGCGCCGATCTCGCCACGTCGGCACTGACGGTGAATCCGCAATTCATCCGTCTGGCCGCGCACCGTATCGCCGACGACATCTTCGAGAAACTGACCGGCATCCGCGGCCCGTTCGCGACCCGCATCGCGTATGTTTCCAAGACCGACAGCGAATACCGGCTTGAAGTAGCCGACTCCGATGGCGAAAACGCATTCACTGCATTCCGTGACGTTGAACCGGTGATATCGCCGGTCTGGTCGCCAGACGGCACCAAACTCGCCTACGTGTCCTTCGACACCAAGAAGCCCGTGGTCTACGTTCAGGAACTGGCGACCCGCCGCCGAATCGCGGTGGCGAATTTCAAAGGCAGCAACTCTGCGCCGGCCTGGTCGCCGGACGGACGCAGGCTGGCGATCGCGCTGTCGCGCGACGGCCTGACCCAGATTTATCTGATCAACGCCGACGGCGGCGACCTGCGGCGGCTGACCAGCAGCGGCGCAATCGACACCGAGCCCTGCTTTTCGCCTGACGGACAATTCATTTACTTCACCAGCGATCGCAGCGGCGGGCCTCAGATCTATCGCATGAACGCCGACGGCAGCGACGTGCGCCGTGTCAGCTTCAATGGCAGCTACAACATCAGCCCCGCGATTTCGCCAGACGGTAAAATGCTGACGTATATTTCGCGTCGCGACGGCCGCTTTCAGGTCTACGTTCTCGATTTGACAAATTCGCATGAAATGCGGCTATCAGACGGTCCGCGCGACGAGTCGCCGAGCTTCGCACCGAACGGTCGATACATCATGTATGCGAGCGAAACCGGCGGACGCGGCAATCTGTCTGTGGTCGCCGTCGATGGCAGTACGCGTTACACGCTCAGCGCGAGGGCTTCGGCGATTCGCGAGCCGGCATGGGGACCGTTCACGAAGTAGCAGGTCGATTTGCTTAACTAACCAGGGGAAAAACCATGAGTGGAATCAAAACCACCGCCAGTATCGCAGCGCTAGTGCTGCTTGCAGCTTGCTCCACCGTGAAGCTTGATGACAACGGGGCGCCGGTCGAAGACCGTGATGCGAGCTCACGCAAGTCCGCCGAGCGCTCTACCGGTGCTGTCGCGACGCCTAATCTGGGTGATCCGCTGAACGATCCGGCCAGCATTCTGGTCAAGCGCAGCGTCTACTTCGACTTCGACAAGTACTCCGTGAAGAACGAGTACAAGGCAATGGTCGAGGCGCACGGCAAGTACCTTGGCGCCCATCCGGAACGCAAGGTCATCATCCAGGGCCACACCGACGAGCGCGGCGGCAGCGAGTACAACCTGGCGCTCGGCCAGAAGCGTGCGGAAGCCGTCCGTCGCGCGTTGTCGCTCGCCGGTGCAAAGGATGCACAGATGGAGGCTGTCTCCTTTGGCAAGGAGAAGCCGAAAGCACAGGGCAGCGATGAAGCCGCGTGGGCGGAAAATCGTCGCGCAGACATCGAATACTGATTGCGATGAAAGCATCCCTTCGCGAACTGAGCGCCGCCGCGATGGCGGCGCTTCTCATTCTGGCTCCGACAAGCGCCCAAGCGCTGCTTGAAGACAATGATGCACGTCGCTCCCTGATCGACCTGCGCAAGCAGGTCAATGATCTGACGTCCCGCCTTGACTCACGGCTCGACCCCCTGGTCGCGCGTGTCGATGGCAAGGCTGACACCAAGAGCCTGATGGATCTCTCCAACGAGATCGATAAGCTGAGGCAGGAAATCGCGAATCTGCGGGGCCAGATCGAAATAGCGGCGAACGATATCGCGAACGCGCAAAAGCGCCAGAAGGACTTCTACATCGACCTTGACCAGCGACTGCGCGGCATCGAGCAGAAGCAGGCAGCCAGCGAAAAAGCTGCAGCCGAAATCAAGGTGCCTGTGGTTCCCGAGCAGCCACCCGAGCAGAAGATCTTCGACGCCGCGCTTGCGCAATTCAGGGCTCAGGACTATCGATCGGCGGCGCAGGGCTTCACGGATTTCCTGAAGCGTTTCCCGGATTCGGCCAACCTGCCGCAAGCGTATTTCTGGCTCGGCTCCAGCCACTATGCCATGCTGGATTGCGTCAGCGCGATTCCGGCGTTCCAGACCGTGGTCACGCGCTTTCAGACCAGCCCGCGTGCGCCCGATGCGATGCTCAGCCTGGCCGAGTGCCAGAACGACATGAAGGACAAAGCAGCCGCGCGTCAGACACTGAACAATCTGATGCAGAAATTCCCGGACACGCCTGCTGAAAAGGCAGCGAAGGAAAGACTGGCCGAGATCAACTGATGCGTCGCTGCGATTGCCGACGCCTTACAAAGAAAGCACGCGTTGGTGTTTGACAAAAGTTTTTCACCCTGCGTATAATCTCGGTCTTTCGGGTCGTTAGCTCAGTTGGTAGAGCAGCGGACTTTTAATCCGTTGGTCGCAGGTTCGAGTCCCGCACGACCTACCAGAAAAACCAAAGGCTTGGATGAGAAATCATCCAAGCCTTTGTCATTTCTGCGTCTCATGTAAACGCCATGTCAGCGGATTTCAGCAGCGCTCTTCGTGGTTGCTTGAATCTCTGGAGCTCTCGCCTCAATGGCGTCCCACCCTTGCTTCAGCCCGGCCTGCCCATCAAATCATGAGCAATGCTTTGATCTTCGCTCGAACATCCGCTAGTTCCTGCTCACCGATACTGGCCTTGTGCTTTGCTTTACGTGCACGCCAATCGAGCGATTTCACATGATCAGTCAGTACGGCGCATCGCGTGCCATCAACTACCGTCACCACCTCGAAAGGATGACCTTTGATTTGCGAGGTGAGCGGGCAACAAACCATGAGACCCGCTTTTCCATTGTAAGCAGCCGGACTGAGAACCAGTGCGGGACGATGCCCGGCCTGCTCATGGCCCGCCTGAGGATCGAATTCGAGCCAGACGACATCACCCGAATCAGGCACATAACGTTTGACCATCACCAGATTTCCTTGCCGGCCGGTTTGCCGAAATCCGATTCGGCATGCGTGTTTTCAGAGGTAATCCCCGCCACCAGATCTTCCAACTTGTACTCTTTGCGGGCCGCAGGCTCTATGATGATTTTGCCGCGCAACACCTTGACCGAGACCTTCTGATCCAGCGTCAACTGCGCTTCTTTCATCAAGCTGACGCTCAATCTGAGTGCAGGGCTATTACCCCATTTTTTGATGACAGCTTCCATGGCAACTCTCCTAATGTTTCTACATTGTAGACACGTCTTGTGGAACTGTCCACGGCTGCAGGGACAATTTATAACGCAAGGTACTATTGCCGGGGATCTGCGGTGGTGCGGCCGCATTAGGTGTCCTGAGCCAGCTTGAATGAGGCCAGCCGTCCGATCGGATATATTGGCTGCGACCGCAATCACAACGGAGCCGAACATGATGCGAAACCTGGCTGACCGGTTTTCTTTCTGCTATGCCTTTAGCCTGCTGCTGCTTGTGGTTGTCTCGTCCCCCGCGCTGACCTTCCCGCTGTCCAATGGCATCGAGCTCTGGCGCCGCACCATCGAGTGCGTACAGGCGAAAAGTGACGCACTGAACTGGCAGCCCGATGTCAGCCGGGTTGATCCTTGAAGTCCTGTTTCCCCTTGTTCTGAACGCTGCTCACCCCAACAATTGACGAGCCCATGAGAGCCACCCTGCCCCTGATGTTCAGCCTTGCTTTGCTGGCCTCCGCATCATCGGAGTCGGCCACGCCTGCCGTGCGATGTGAAACCGACTATGGCGGCAAAGCGTATCGCATCGAGGTCCGGCCGACAGCTGATGTGTTCGCGATGCAGACAGCCGATGTCGGCACTCGATTCCGCTTCAGCGTTCAATGGCTGGCATCACGGGCCAAGCTCAAAACCTTCGTGCATGAACTGGATGAAAGGTCGCCGGTATTGATCCATGCGGCCGAGTATCCGCTGCCGCCGGATGTATGCCCTTCGCATACGGTCGATTTCGGGCTGAACAAGGTACATTCATCCGATCTCGGGCGCGAATTGTTTTTTCAATGTTCCGCAGCCTGCGAGTAGAACGATGAGAGCCGCCTTCTGCTGTTTTGCGTTTTTGCTGACCAGCCTGTCACCTTCCCTGTCGCGTGCAGATCCGCGCGACATCACGCTGGTCTTGGTCGGCGATGTGATGCTGGCCGACGGCCCCGGCAAGCTGATCCGCTCGGGGCGCGACCCGTTTGCACACTTTGCATCCGCCTTGCGCGATGCCGACCTCAGCATCGGCAACCTCGAATGCGTGATTTCATCCAAAGGCCGCGCCGAGTCCAAACCCTATACGTTTCGCGCGCCGAAGCGCGCGCTGCCGCTGCTGAAAAAGTATTTCAGTGTGGTCTCGCTGGCTAACAATCATTCCGGCGATTTCGGCAAGCCGGCGTTTGCCGACATGCTCGATACGCTGGACAGGCGCGGCATCAGCTATGTCGGCGGAGGCCGCAACCTGCGCGATGCGCATCGGCCGTTCGTTCGTGAAATCAAGGGCAAGCGCATCGGACTGCTTGCCTACAACGGCTTTTTTCCGAGAAGCTTCGAAGCACTGCCGGATTCCCCGGGCCATGCCTGGCTGGATGAAGACTATGTGATCGATGGCATCAGGAAGGCGAAACAGGAGTCAGGCGTCGATTTCCTGATCGTCTATCCGCACTGGGGCTGGGAATATCAGAAAACCGCCTCTGACAGGCAGATCAACATGGCGCATCTGATGATCGACAGCGGCGCGGACGCGGTCGTCGGCGGGCATCCGCATGTGACGCAGAACATCGAGATTTATCGCGGCAAGCCGATCTTCTACAGTCTGGGCAATTTCGTGTTTGATGGCTTCAAGGATACGGACACCAATACGGGCTGGCTGCTGAAGATGACACTGGCCGTCGATGGCAACGTGGATTGGACGATCACCGAAGCGAAGATCGGCCGGTCCGGTGTTCCGTCCGCAGGACGCGAAGTCGCATCCGAAAAACCCTGAGCGGAACGGACGGCAAGCTGTATCGGTCAGGCCGTGGCAAGTACCTTCGCTTTTCGGCGCGTCGACAGCAGTACCCCCACCCCCGCCCACACCACCGCTGCCAGCGGCACGCTGGCCAACCCGAAGTCGGCATCCAGCACCGCGCCGCCGGTCCACGCGCCCAGTGCATTGCCGATATTGAACGCGCCGATGTTCATGATCGATACCAGGTTCGGCGCTTCATGGCCGCGCTTCATCACGTTCACCTGCAGCGCCGGCACCAGCGCGAAGGTCACGCAACCCCAGACGAACAGCAGAATTTCGGTCGGGACCATCATCGTCGCGACGAAAGACAACAGCAGCGACGCCGCGCCAATCGCAATGAAGCCGCCGAGCAGGGTCGCCTGCAAGTGCTTGTCGGCGAAACGGCCGCCGACCACATTGCCGACCGTGAGGCTGACGCCAATCAGAAACAGGCTGGCCGTCACGCCGCGCGGCGACAGGCCGGTCAGGTCTTCCAGCAGCGGCGCGATATAGGTGAAGGTGGTGAACATCGCCGCAGAAAACGAGACCGTCATCGCGAATGCCTGCCAGACTTCCGCATGACGCAGCACGGTCAGTTCGCTGCGCAAGGTCTCGCGCTCGCCCTGCGCTTCGTCGCGCAGCGAGAACATCAGGCCGAGCAGCGCGAGCACGCCGATCAGGCTGACCGCCCAGAAGGTCATGCGCCAGCCGAACTCCTGGCCGAGCGCCGTGCCGAACGGCACGCCGAGGATGTTCGCCAGCGTGAGGCCCGTGAACATGATCGCGATCGCCGACGCGCGTCGCTCGGGCGGCACCACACTCGTGGCCACCACGGACCCGATACCGAAGAAGGCGCCGTGGCACAGCGCAGTCACCACGCGCGCCAGCATCAGCAGGCCATACGAGGCGGCCAGCGCGCACAGGACATTGCCGAGCACGAAGATCACCATCAGCAGCCGCAGCGCATGGCGGCGCTCGAGGCGGGCGGTTGCCATCGCCATCACCGGCGCACCGACGGCCACGCTGAGCGCGTAGCCGGTCACGAGCCAGCCCGCCATCGGTATCGTGACGCCGAGGTCGCGCGCCACATCGGGCAGCAGCCCCATGATCACGAATTCCGTGGTGCCGATTGCAAACGCCGACAGGGACAGCACCATCAGGGGCAAAGACATAGGTCAGACCTCAGTGAGTATTTCAGGGTTCAGCTCGGGGCAGACTGTGGCATGGCCTGCGCCCGGCGCGTCGTCGCTTACCTGGTTTGCAACCGATGGGGATTCCATCCTGCGATGATAGCTGGTCTATGATGATGGCAGACAATCATTACACCTTAGCCGGACCTGACGAGACACGCCATGCCAACGCCCCGCCCTGCTGCCGTCAAACGCTACCTGAAACAACCGCTGGTGCGCCTGCGCACCATCTCCTGGCGCGATCTGTTCACCGTCATGCTGCCTGTGCTGGCGCTGACGCTCGCGCTCGGCTGGCTGACCGTGAAGCTGATCCGCCCTGCACCGCCGAACCGGCTGGTGATCCTGTCCGGCCCGGAAGACAGCAGCTACCACTCCAGCGCACAACGCTACGCGAAGCTGATCGAGGCGCATGGAATCAAGGTTGAGGTGCGCACCACCGACGGCTCGATCGACAACCTGAAGATGCTGCTCGACCGCAAGCAGGCAGTCGATGTCGGCTTCGTGCAGACAGGGCTGGCCGATGACGAGAAGGCGCCCGGGCTGGAATCGCTGGGCACGATCTATGTGCAGCCGGTGATGGTGTTTTACCGCGGCGCGACGGACCTGGAGCGGCTGACTCAGCTCAAAGGCAAGCGCATAGCGATCGGACCAGATGGCAGCGGCACGGCGGCGATTGCGCTAAAGATGTTCGACGAGAACGGGATGGGCAAAAAGGACGCGAAGCTGCTCGAGATCGATGGCGACGATGCGATCGCAGCGCTGCTCGCGCGCAAGGTCGACGCAATCCTCGTGACCGGCGAGCAGGTGCGGGGCAAGAAGGTGCGCGAACTGATGCGCGAACCCGGCATACGCCTGATGAATTTCCGGCAGGCCGACGGTTACCTGCGTCGCCTGAAATTCCTGTCGCGGCTGGTGGCGCCCGAGGGCAGCTTCGACCTCGGCCGCAACCTGCCGCCGCGCGATACCGAGCTGGTCGGCACGCCGGTCGAGCTGATCGCACGCGAAGGCCTGCATCCGGCGATCTCGGACCTGCTGATTGCCGCTGCGCGCGAGGTCCATGGCAAGGTCGGCATGTATCGCAAGGCCGGCGAATTCCCGGCCGCGGTCGAGCATGACATTCCGCTGAGCGAGGAAGCGCGCAGGTATTACACGTCCGGCTCGCCTTTCCTTTACAAGCGTCTGCCGTTCTGGCTCGCCAGCCTGGTCGACCGCATCCTGATTCTCGTGCTGCCGCTGCTGATCGTGGTGGTGCCGGCGTCGCGCCTGGTTGCGCCGCTGTACCAGTGGCGCATGCGCTCGCGCATTTATCGCTGGTACGGCGCGCTGATGCTGCTGGAGCGCGAGATGCTCGCGCAGCCCGACGTCGAAGAGCGGCAGCAGCTACGCCGCCGCCTAGAGGACATCGAGCACTCGGTCAACACGCTGCAATTGCCGCTGGCCTTTGCTGATCAGCTGTACGTGCTGCGCGAGCATATCGGCATGGTGCGCGCACGCTTCGACGAAATGAAAATTTAAGTACGGACTAATTCGCCTTCTCGATTTTCCGGACCGTGAACTGGCCATTCGCCTTGTCTGGAATGAAGCGCACCTTGTCGCCGACGGCCAAGGTGGCCAGCGCAGCCGGATCGGTCACCCGGAACACCATGGTCATGCCGGGCATGTCGAATCGCTTCAGTGCCTCGTGCTTCAGCGTCAGCTTGCCGTTTTCTGCGTCTATCTTTCTCACTTCGGCGTTCACATAATCGTCGGCGACCGCATCGGACGCCGTGGCGGGTTGCGATGCCTGCGGTTCGGCCAAGGCTGGCAGTGCCAGCGCGATCAGCAGCGACAGCGTGATGCTTTTTTTCATGAAGATCCTCTGGTCAGTGATGTCCATCATGCGTACGCGGTTTGCGCGCCTTCAGTTCGGTGGCCGCCGGCTTGCCTTCGGCGGGCATCGATTGTCCCGCGGGTGATGCGGCCCTGGCCGGCGACGTCAGCTCACCCTTCCATTCCCAGGCGACCGTGCCGACCGGATGCGCATACCAGCCGGGGTCGGCATAGTCGCCGGGCTTCTGATCCTTGCGCACCTTGATCAGCGTGAACATGCCGCCCATGGCGACGCTGCCGAACGGACCCTGCCCGGTCATCATCGGCAAGGTGTTCTCCGGCAGCGGCATCTCCATCTCCGCCATGTCGTTCATGCCCTTGTCGCCCATCACCATGTAGTCCGGCACCAGCTTGTTGATCTTCTCGGCGATGCCGCGATGATCAACGCCTATCATGGTCGGCACATTGTGTCCCATAGGCCCCATCGTATGGTGCGACTTGTGACAGTGCAGCGACCAGTCGCCGGGATCGGTCGCATCGAACTCCAGCGCGCGCATCTGGCCGACGCCGATATCCGCCGTCACTTCGGGCCAGCGCGACCCCGGCGGCGTCCAGCCGCCGTCGGTGCCGGTGACAACGAACTCATGCCCGTGCATGTGTATCGGATGGTTCGTCATCGTCAGGTTGCCGATGCGAATGCGCACCCGATCTCCCTGCCTGACCTTCAGCGAATCGATGCCCGGGAACACGCGGCTGTTGAAGCCCCACAGGTTGAACTCGGTCATCGTATTGACCTTGGGCGTCATGCTGCCTGGCTCGACGTCGAAGCTGTTCAACAGGAACACGAAGTCGCGGTCAACGCGCATGAAGTCCGGGTTCTTCGGATGCGTGACCCAGAAGCCGTACATGCCCATCGCCATCTGCACCATCTCGTCGGCATGCGGGTGGTACATGAAGGTGCCGGCGCGCCGGGCTTCGAACTCGTAAACGAAGGTCTTGCCGGGCGGGATAGCCGGTTGCGTGAGGCCTGCCACACCATCCATGCCATTGGGCAGCCGCTGCCCATGCCAGTGCACGCTGTGCGGCTCGGGCAGCCGGTTCGTCACGAAGATGCGCACGCGATCGCCCTCGACGACCTCGATGGTCGGTCCGGGCGATTGTCCGTTGTAACCCCACAGGTTCACCTTCATGCCGGGCGCGAATTCGCGCACTACCGGTTCGGCGACCAAGTGAAACTCCTTGACGCCGTCATTCATTCGCCAGGGCAGCGACCAGCCATTGAGCGTCACCACCGGATGAAAGGGCCGCCCGTTCGGCGGCAGCGGCGGCGGCACCGTCTGCGGACCGGTAGCGACCGCGAGTTCCGGCAGCGATGCAGCGGCCACGCGACTGACCATGCCGGCACCGAGCGCGGCCACGCCGGCGTTCATCAAGAAATTCCTGCGTGAGACCATGATCGTCTCCTACGTTCAATGCGCCGCCGCAGCCGGTACCGGCTGCGCTGGCGAAGCGGATGGGGAAAGCGGCTGGGACGCACCGCCATGAATCGCAAATTGCAGTTCGCTGTCGGCGATCCAGAAATCCCGCTGTGTGTCGATCGCAGCACTGACGCTGGCGATCTGCGCGCGCGCATCAACCAGTAATTCAAACACGCTGGCGAGCATGCCGTTATAGCGCAACAGCATCTCGTCGGACATGCGCTTCCTGAGCGGCACGATCTCGTCGCGATAGCGGCGCGCGACCTCGTACTGCGCGCTGCGCAGCGAGTTCGACTCGCGCACCTGCGATTGCGCGCGCAATGCGACGTCGGCGGTGCGCTGCAACGAGCCCATGTAAATCGCCTCGGCGCGGCGCACGCGCGCCTGCCCCCAGTCAAACAGCGGCAGCGACAGCTCGACCTCGTAGCCGTCGGCGCGCGGTGCGCCGCTTTCGCTGCGGTTCTGATAGCCCAGCTCGAGTACATTGACCAGACGCGTCGTGCGGGTCAGTCCGAGCAGGCGCGCGGTGAACTCGTTATCCAGCGTGGCTGCCTTGACATCGAGGCGCTCCTGCAGCGCCAGGCCTTCGATGTCCTGCGCCGGCGGCAATTGTTCCGGCAGCGCGGGCAGGCGCTCCGGCAGCCTGAAGCCCAGCTGCGATCCGGACAGGCCCATGGTGCGCGCAAGCGCCTCGCGCCGGGCGAACAGGTTATGCCGCGCCTGAACCAGCTGCGCCTCGACCTCGGCATGGAATACCTGTTCGCGCGCCTCATCGAGCCGGTTCCAGTTGCCGACCTTTGCCATCTGCTTCGCTAGCTCGGCACTGGCCTGAGCCGCCAGTGCGGCCTGCTCGAAATAGGCCAGCGTCTGCTGCGCGGCGACCGCGTCGAACCACGCGCGACGCGTGTCGGCCGCCAGCCGCACCACCAGCAATGCCGCCTGTAGTTGTGCCTGTTCGAAGCGGCGCTGCTCGAACGCCTTGCGCAAGGGCAGGGTCAGCAGCCCGCCGAGGTCGAACAGCACCGAGCGATCGATCTCGGCACTGCCGGCGCCACTGACGCGCCCAAAGGAGAAGCGCGGATTGCGCAGCATACCGGCCTGCGCGAGATCGGCATCGGCGATGCCGAGGTCTGCCAGCGCCAGTTGTACGCGCGGATTGTTCAGCAGCGCGACCTGCATGGCCGCATCGACCGCCAGTGGCTGCGCGAGCAATGCATCGACGCGCGTGCGAGTCGTTGCGTCGGTCTTGCCCACGGGCTGTCCGGTGCGCTGCTGCGCGAGCTGGCTGACGCGATGAATGCCGCCATCCGGCGAGACGCTCGCGCATCCGGCGAGCAGGACCGGCAGCAGCGTTGCGAGTCCCAGGAGTTTTCGGGTCAACATGAATTGCCTCACGACCTGTTACGGCACGCGGCGAAAGCCACGCGTAATGACGCCGGCAGACGGCGCTGCGGCGCGACGGAATCAGGCGCAGAGGGTTCGGGGCGGGCGTTCGGGGCCGTCGGTCAGGAAGGCGACGGGAGGCAGGCTGAGCGGTGTGTAGGCCAGCCGCGCGATCGCCGGGTAGAAGCAGGGGCCGTTGGCCGGTGGCGGTGCCGAGGCCGCGACCAGGCAGCACTTCGCTCCGTCATGACATTCAGCCTTGGCCTGCTGCATGGAGCGCGCTTTCGCCGGCTTCGCAGACTTCTTGTGCGGCGACTTGTCCTGCGTCGCATGCGCACCGTGCTGGTGCGGCGCGCCGATCGCATGGGCGAGCTGCAGCGGCTTTGCACTGGTATGCGCAGCATGCTGTGCCGACATCACTACAGAGCGGACGACAACAGCGCCCGCTTGCAGAGGCAACAGCAGGCACAGCAGCGATGCAATCACGATTCGGGCAAGCGATGTCATGGGCTCAATTAACCCATAATTCAAATGAAGTTGCAAGCGCGCATCATTCGACGGCAAATTCCAGCGTCTGCCGCGAGCAATACAGCGTATTGATGTGATACATGTCGAAGCGCGTACCGTTCTCGGCATTCGCGCGCAAGCGTATGCTGTGCCGTCCGACGATATCGCCTTCTTCATCGCGCACCAGCAGTTTCAGGCGACCGCGGAAAGGCTGTGTGCCTTTGTTTACCAAAATGCCGCCCACGTTGTAGTCGACGCAAAATACGCGCTTGACGACGATGTCCGGGTTATTGGTCTCCAGCGTCTCATAGCCTGCCAGCACCGGCAGCGGGGCCAGCAGCGACAGCAGCAACGCCAATTTTTCGAGATGCTTCATCTGATTCTCCCTGCGTGCGCGCGACTGGATCCCGGCCTGCGCCACTCTGTATGAATCGGCATCACAGAGCGGAATTTTAATCAGGGTTTCGGCCGCTCGGCATCCTGTACCGGATAGGAATCCGACGTGTACTGCGGCCCCTTCATGATCATCACGATGAAGCAACCGATGGCGACGGTCAGCACCATGGTCAGGTGAAAGCTCGCCATGCCGATCAGCACGTAGTTGAAAGTGCGCAGCATGTGCGCCACTTTCTCCGGGCTACCCTCAAACGGCCACAGCTGCGCGACACCCCATAAAGCGAGCAAGCCGAAGAGCCCGATCAGGGTCAGCCTCGGCAGCTTTTTCATCAGCTTCCATTCCAGCCCCGCGGGAGCGCGAATAGAGTCAGGGTTTTTCTTCATGGCAGTTTGCCGGGCAGGTGATCACCTCAGTTCAGAGTGTGAAAGCATACGCCGGTTCGATGCCCTGCCTCTGTTGCACGCCGGAGCGAGCGATCACGGGAAACGCACCCAGCCCTTGGCCTGTCCGACGGATTCAGCCGACTTCGGCACCGGCGCCGACTCCGCAGCATGCGCGACCGGCGCTTGCGGCTTTTCTGGCATGCCCGATGAGTGATGACTGGTAATCAGCCATTGGCCGTCGATCTTGCGGTAGGAGAACGAGTAACGCGCTTTCACCGAGCTGCCGTCCGCGAAGCGGAAGGTATACAGGCCCGCATCGGTGGCGCTGTTGCAGTCGACGTCGATCATGCGGTCGTCGATGTAGCCCTGCGGACGCCGCTGCAGGAAGTGCGTGAAATAGTCTTCCTTCTCGGCGGCAGTGAAGCGCGCGCGATTCGATACGGTCGGCAGCAGCACGGAATCCGGCGCATAGTTGGCAACCACTTTTTTCGGGTCGCCCGTGCGCAGCGACGCGTTCCAGCGATCAAACAGCGCGCCGATCTCGGACTTCAGCGGCGGGTTGCATTCTTCAGCCGTTGCGGCAGCCTTCGCCGACTCCGGCAGTGGGGGTGCGGCATGGCCGTCAGGGACTGCCGCGGCTGCATCGACGGTGGCCGGCGCAACGGGCGCATCGTGACCAGCGTGCGCGTCAGCGGCTGCGGCCCCAGGGGTGTCATGCGATGCATGCTCATCGGCCGGCACTACCGACGCCGTCTGCGCCGCCGCAACCGCGGCCGCTGCTGCCGAGCGCTTGCGGATTTTCACTCGCGGCGCGCGCTTGGCGCCCAGTTCTTCCTGCGCCGCCACCGCGCCATCGGGTGCGACCGGGGCCGCAGGCACGTCGTTCGCCCGTACCGAAACGTTGCAGAGCGCAAGGCTCAATGCGATGAAACCGAGTTTTTGGATTTTCATAATGGCAGTCCTTTGCTGAACGCCGCTCGCCGACCGGGCGAAGTTATCAAATACATACTCAAAGCAATCAACCGGGGAGGTGTTACACATGGCCGGGTTTACAGACAGATCCTCGTTGTTCATTATCGGAACAGGCGCGGATTTCTGGAGTCCTGCGCAAAAATATAATCCCACGCCTGTGGGTGCGTCATTCAACAGAGGAGAAAACGATGTCGGACAAGATCCTTCAATCGCTGGCCGACGAACTGCATGCGGCTGATTGCCCATGCTGCTCGTCGTCTGCCGTCACGCACGGAGGCACCTCGCGCCGCCAGTTTCTGGCAACCGGCGCTGCGGTGCTGGCCGGCGGGCTGATCGGCTTCGTGCCGGGGCGCTCGCAAGCCGGCAGCGGCAACTACGAGGCGATGCTGATCAATTGCATCGATCCGCGCTTCACCACGCTGAGCTGGCAGTACATGGGCCTGCTGTCGGGCGTCGACCGCGAGAAGCTGAGCGACAACTACAGCCACTTCGTGGTCGCCGGTGGCCCGATCGGCGCCATCCATCCGAAGTTCGAGCCATGGCACAAGACCTTCTGGGACAACCTGGAGATCACGGTCGGCCTGCACCGCATCAAGCGCGTGGTCGCGATGACCCACCGCGATTGCGGCGCGGCCAAGCTCGCATTCGGCGCCGACAAGGTCGCGGAGCGCGAATCGGAAACCGCCGCCCATGCTGAGGCGCTGATAGCCTTCCGCAAGGAAGTCAACGCACGCCAGCCCAAGCTGTCGCTCATCACCGGCATCATGGACCTGAACGGGCGCGTCGACCTGATCGGCTGAAGATAGCTGACTACTTGCGGCCCGCCAGGTATTTCACGCCACGCGGGCCGTAGGTTTCGGTATGCGCTTCGTTGGCGGCCAGATGAAAACTGTCGCCGGGGCCGTAATGCTGCGCGCCCTGCGCGGTCACGATCGTGATCTCGCCTTCCAGTATCAGCGCCCTCGCCTCGAACGGGTGCGTGTGCGTGTCCAGCGAACCGGGCTCGCGTTCGACCAGCACCACGGTGTCGATGCCGCCTGAAGCCAGCAGATCCCTGAATTCCGTTTCCGTCATCGCTTCCTCCGTTAGTGTCGCTCGACCAGCTTTACCAGCGTCAACAGCGTCTGGTTGATCGGCGTGGGTACGCCCTGCGCGCGACCGCGCCGCACTACATAGCCGTTCAGGTAATCGATTTCGTTCGGCTTGCCGCGCGCCACGTCTTGCGCGGTCGATGAATACTGCCCGGCCATTGTCTGTGCGATGCGCCGCGTCGCTTCATGGGCATCGCCGGGCACGCGGATGCCATCGGCCTGCGCAACTTGCAGGCATTCATCGACGACGGCTGCCATCAGTTCCGGCACACCGTCAACCTCGACCAGCTGGCCGTAGGGCTTCTGCGTGACGGCCGACAATGCGTTGTACGCGCAGTTGACTATCAGCTTTGCCCATTGCGCACCGCGCACGTTTTCCGACAACTGAACCGGCACGCCTGCCTGCGCGAACGCTTCGGCGATCGCCTTGCCCTGCGGCGCATCGTCGATCACCAGCTCGCCGCGGCCATGATGCTTCAGGTGACCGGGGCCGGCCATTTCGGTCGCCACATACACGACCGACGCCATCACGCGCTGCGGCAGCACGGACCAAAGGATGTCCGGATTCTCGACGCCGTTCTGCAGCGATAGCAGGACGGTGTCCGGCGCAAGAAAGGGCGCAATCTCGCGCGCGCTCTTTTCGCTGTCAGTGGATTTCACGCAGAACAGCACAACATCGGCCCCAGCCACGGCGGCCGCGTCGGTACTGGCATCGACGGGTACGACTTCGTCGAACTCCTGAGTCTGGAGGCGCAGGCCACGCTCCCGGATCGCATCGACATGCGCCGCCCTGCCAATCAGCGTAACCGCCGAACCCGCGCGAGCAAGCATGCCGCCAAAATAGCAGCCGACCGAACCTGCGCCGACGACTGCGAAACGAAGTGCCTTTTCAGACGCCATCCACCCTCCTTATTCGATCGCAGACTATACCCGATGAGGCTAAGGGTGGCAGCGTATACTGCCTCTGACAAAAAGATGACGGAGGAGACGATGGTGAGCAGATTCGCGACTCGGATGCTACTTGCGCTGGCCTTCCTGCTTCCCGTGACCGCCAGTGCCGCGGCGCTGACCGGCACGCGGCAGATCGTGCTGTCCAACGCCGCCGGCGAACGGCAAGTGATAGGCACGGTTCATTTCTCCGACGCCGGCGATGGCAAGAGCGCGTTCAGGGTGGAGATGGCAGACGTCATGCAGGACTACTTTCTTGCGATGCGCCCGTTTCGCTGCCTGACCGGCCCATGGCAGCGGCTGTGCTGGTTCCCGGTGAAGAACGAGGAATCGCTGATCAGCGACACGGACCTGCTGCCGCTGGAATACGCGCTGATGTTCATGCGCTCGAAGCCGAAAGACCTGCACATGAACCCGTTCAACGGCCTGTACTACAAGCTCAGGCGCGAGAACAACAAGCTGGTCGGTGCGCTGTATGAAATCGACATGGAGCCTTTCATCGTTCCGGACAGTCGTCCTCCGGGAGAGCGTCAGCGCCCGTTGAAGGAAAAGGACTTCAACGATGCCGATCCGGTCACGAACTGGCTTCCTGCGCTGAGCATCGAGTAAACATCGCGCTCCGGGAATTTGCCCGGTTCAGGCCTGTTCGGCATCAATCTCGGCGAACACTTTCTGCGCCAGCGCGAAGGCCGAGTTGGCCGCCGGCACGCCGCAATAGATCGCCGTCTGCAGCAATGCTTCTTTGACCTGCTCGCGCGAGACGCCATTGTTCGACGCTGCGCGCAGGTGCAGCTTCAATTCTTCCTCGCGGTTCAGCGCGACCATCATGCAGATGGTCATCAGGCTGCGCGTATGGCGCGGCAGACCCGGGCGCGTCCAGATTTCGCCCCACGCATAGCGGGTGATCAGGTTCTGGAATTCTTCGTTGAATTCATTCAGGTTCGCCTGCGCGCGGTCCACATGCTTGTCGCCCAGCACCGCGCGCCGCAGCGCCATGCCATTTTCGTGGCGTTGATCTTCGTCCATCGGTGCTCGCTTACGAGAGAAGAAAATTCGTTAATTGCTGCGTGAAGGCCTGCGCGACTTCCCAGTTCGACAGATGCGCCGCGTTCAGCTCGACATAGCGCGCGCCCGGAATCGACCTTGCGATCAGCTCGCCATGCTCCGGCGGCGTGGACTTGTCGTGCTTGCCACCGATGACCAGGGTCGGCGCTGCGATGCGGCCGAGGTCGCCGCGCTGGTCCATGTCGCGCACCGCCGCACAGTTGGCGGCATAGCCCTCGACGGAGGCATCGGCCAGCATCGCTTTCACACGCTCAACCTGGGCCGGTGCATGCAACAGAAAGTCGGCGGTGAACCAGCGTTCAAGTACCGCCGGTATCACCGACTGCATGCCGCCCTGCCGCACTTGCGCAATGCGCGCATTCCACATCTCGGGCACGCCGATCGCGGCGCTGGTATTGCACAACACCAGACGGTCGATGCGGGTCGGCGCGTGAATGCCAAGCCAGATGCCGGTCATGCCGCCCATGGAAAGCCCGCAGAAATGCGCGCGCGGCACGCGCAGATGGTCAAGCAGCGCGATGACGTCGCTGCCCAGCTGCGCGATGGTATACGGACCCGGCGTGACCTCCGACCGACCATGACCGCGCGTGTCATAGCGCAACACGCGGAAATGTTCGACCAGCGCCGGCATCTGCGGCAGCCACATGTCGAGTGTCGTGCCGAGCGAGTTCGACAGTACCAGCACCGGCGCGTCGTCGGCACCGTCGATTTCGTAATGCAAGCTGCCTTTTCCTGTGTTCGCAAAGGGCATCGTTACTCCGGAAAAAATTCGTTCAGGACTTGCGTCGGCGATGCGTCGCGAGCACCCGGTCGACGAAGGCGCCGGACTCACCGGCATAAGCCAGAGGATCGAACAGCGCAAGCAGGCGTTCCGCCGGAAGCGCGTCCCTCAAGGTCTGATTCGACTGCAGCACCTGCAACAAGCTCCGTCTTTCCGACAGTGCAGTATGGCAGGCTGACTCGACGATCTCATGCGCTTGCGCACGGCCAAGCTGAGCGGCCAGCGCCAGCGCCACTGGCTCGGCCATCACCAGCCCGTGGGTGGCGTCCATGTTCGCGCGCATGCGCGCCGCATCGACGCCCAGCCCCTCGACCACGTCACGCAACTGCGTCAGTGCTGCTGCGCACAGCGAGGCGATCTCGGGCAGCGTGTCCCATTCCGCCTGCCAGCCGCCCAGCGCCCGCTCATGTTCGTTGGCCATGCCTGACAGCAGGGTGGATACCAGCGCCGGCACGCGGGTCGCCGCCGCCAGCGCGGCCGCGCAGCCGACCGGGTTGCGCTTGTGCGGCAGCGTCGACGAGCCGCCGCGCCCTGCGGCAACAGGCTCCGACAATTCCGCCACCTCGGTCTGGTTCATCAATGCAATGTCACGCGCAATCTTGGCCAGCGTTCCGGTCAACAGGCCGAGCACGGTCGCGAATTCGGCAACGCGATCGCGATGCGCATGCCAGGGCAGGTCGGGCAAGTCCAGTTCAAGCTCGCGCGCCAGCGCATGCGCGACCGGCAGGCCGCGATCGCCGAGCGAGGCCAGCGTGCCGACCGCACCGCCAAACTGCAGCACGCACAGTCGCGAGCGCATCTCGACCAGCCGCTGCTGGTGCCGCAGCACGGCGTCCAGCCAGCCGGCGGCTTTCAGGCCGAAGCGTATAGGCAGCGCCTGCTGCATCCAGGTGCGGCCCATCATCGGTGTGTCGCGATGCCGGTGTGCAAGCGCAGCGAGCGCGTCGGCAAATTCGGCCAGGCCGACCGTGATCAGCTCGCTGGCGTCGCGCAGCTGCAGCACCATGCCGGTGTCGATCACGTCCTGGCTGGTCGCGCCCCAGTGCACATAGCGCGCCGCTTCGGCGTCGACAGCAGCGACTTGCGCAGTCAGTTGCCTGACCAGCGGTATCGCGAGATTGCCGGCGCCGCGTGCGGCCTGCGCCAGCGCATTGAGGTCGATCATGCCGGCGTCGCAGCATCGCACCCAAGGCTCGACAGCCGACGCGGGTATCACGTCTTCCGCCGCCAGCGCGCGCGCGAGCGCCGCTTCGAAATCAAGCATGCGCTGCACGCTGGTACCGGCAGAGAACACGCGCTGCATGCCCTCGCTGGAGAACATGGCGGCGGTCAGGGCATGCATGGACAGGGCGGAATGATTGGCCGGCATCAGAGATCGAAGAACACGGTTTCGGCATCGCTGCCGCCGCCGAGCACGACATTCCATTCGAAGTGGCCGGCACGCTCGGGATCTGGCGTCGCAACGAGCGTCGCGCGGCGCGCGGCCGGCACTTGCTGCATCGCGAAATCATCGCTGTGATTGTCACCGAAAAAATAAATGCGCGTCGAAAGCTGCTTCAGCAAACCGCGCGCGAACACATTGACCAGAATATGCGGCGCCTGCGGCCGGCCATCGACGCCGGGAACGCTGCCGGGCTTGATGGTCGCGAAGCGGAAACGACCCTCGGCATCTGTCGGGCAACGCCCGAAACCGAGAAAGCCGGGCGTCGCTTTCCTGCCGTCATCCGGATGGGCATACACGCCTTGCGCATTCGCCTGCCAGAGTTCGATCACGCCATCGGGCACCTGTTCGCCCTGCGCATCAACCACCCGGCCTTCGATCACGATGCGCTCGCCGTCCACGCCGGGCGCTGCCAGCTCGACCGTGTTGAGCCAGTCGAATCCGATGTGCAGGTAGGGTCCGACGGTTTGCGACGGAGTCAGTCCGTGTGTCATGTCATTTCTCCATCGGCGTTGCATCGCGGCCGCGCAGCACGATATCGAAGCGGAAGCCTAGCGCGTGCTCGGGATCGGTCAGGGCGAGATCGAAGGCCGAGATCATCCGCTGCCGCGCGCCCTCGGGCACGCTGTTGTAGATCGGATCGTAGGGCAGCAGCGGATCGCCGGGGAAGTACATCTGCGTGACCAGGCGCGTCGCAAAGGCATTGCCGAACAGCGAGAAATGAATATGCGCGGGCCGCCAGGCATTCGGATGGTTGCGCCACGGATAAGCGCCCGGGCGGATACTGACGAAACGGTAATGGCCGTTGGCGTCCGTCATTATGCGACCGGCGCCGCTGAAATTCGGGTCGAGCGGCGCATCGTGCTGGTCGCGCTTGTGCAGGTAGCGGCCAGCAGCGTTCGCCTGCCAGACCTCGACCAGGGCGTGCGGCACCGGACGTCCGTCCTCATCCATCACGCGTCCCGACACGATGATGCGCTCACCCAGCGGCTCGCCGCTGTGCTGTTTCGTCAGGTCGGCATCGCCGGCACGCACGCAATCCGGGCCGAACAGCGGCCCCGTCGTTTCCGACAGCGATTGCGGCAGCAGGATCAGCGGTTTGGACGGCGAGCGCGTGGCGGTCGATGCGTAACCGGGATAAAGGTACTCGGAATGGCTGCCGGGCGGCGGTCGCCGGTAAGCCGGGGGGGCTGACATCGTCTCTCCTCGAGTCGGACTTGTAATAATTTTGGAATGTGTTCGATTGTCGCCGATGCCGCGAAGTTTTGGAACTTCCGGCAGCAAGGCAAGCTTTTCTACGCTCCGCGATCGCCTCCATTCAAAAGTCTTATTCGTGGCGTCGGAAAGCGCCTAATTGTCAGAACTACACAACAAATCCATGCATATACGGGCATCAGGAATCGAAGCGCGCTCCGTCGGCGCGAAGGATTATCAAAAAAATACCAAGTTCCGCTAGGGTAATGCCGTGCCGTTTTGAATCGGACCGTCCTAAATAAGCGGTCAGCGGCATGTAGTCCATTCGACAGCCACCCTTCACAGCGATTTGATCATGCAGAACATTTCCAGCGCCATCAGCGACAACATCCCCGAAACCACCGAACAGCCCGAGACCGCCCTCCCCCTGCCGGCGACGCCGCCCCGGCCGCTGACCATCGCCGAGGAGATCGACGCCCTCACCGACCCCAGCTTCATGACCTCGCTCGCTCGCGGGCTGGCGGTCGTGAAGGCCTTCAGCGATCAGCGTCGAGCCATGACGATCGCGCAGCTCAGCCACAAGACCGGCATACCCCGCGCCGCCGTGCGCCGCTGCCTGTACACGCTCAAGCAGCTGGGCTATGCGGATGCGGAGGCAAACAATTTCTATCTGAAACCGAAGATCCTGTCGCTCGGCTACTCCTATCTGTCGTCGACCCCGCTGACGATCGCGGCGCAGCCTTGCCTGAACCAGCTGAGCCGCATGCTGAACGAAACCAGTTCGCTGTCCGTGCTTGAAGATGACGAGGTGCTGTACATATCGCGCTCGCAGACTTCGCGCGTGCTGTCGGTCGCGCTGAACGCAGGCAGCCGCCTGCCTGCCTACTGCACCTCGCTCGGCCGAGTCCTGCTGGCCGGGCTGTCGGAAGCCGAGCTGGACGGCTATTTCGAGCGGGTCAAGCTGGTCGCGTATACCGACCGCACCGTCATTTCCGAACCGCAGCTGCGTGACATCCTCGCTGACGTGCGGCACAAGGGCTATTCGGTCGTCGAGGAAGAGCTGGAAATCGGCCTGCGCTCGATCGCCGTGCCGGTTCGAGGCGCCTCGGGGGCGACGATGGCCGCGCTGAATGTCGGCGCACAAGCCACGCGCATTACGCGAGTGCAGGTGGAGCAGACTTTCCTGCCGGCGCTGCTGAACGCGGCAACCGAATTGTCGGTGCTGCTGCCGTAAGGGTCGGGGACCCGGTGCCTGAGGGGCCGGGTCTTCATTCGCAGTCGCAGGCACTCTTATGGGTCTGTTGAATAATTCTGATTCGGCTACCGAAGTGGCATTCACTGGCCGAATGCGATAAAGTCGGCTCGCTTACCTTGGCCGACACGAAATGACCCAGACCGTTTCCATCCCGTCGCAAACTTTCAACCTGAGCGGACTGCGCGCCAGTTGCTCGGCTTGCAGCATGCATCAGTTGTGCCTTCCTATGGGCCTGGGCGAGTCGGACATGCAGCGGCTGGACCAGATCATCGGCCGCCGCCGCAAGGTACCGAAGGACACCTTGCTGTACCGGATGGATGACCCGTTCACCAACCTGTATGCGATACGTCTGGGTCACTTCAAGACTTATCAGGTCAGTCCGGCCGGCGACCAGCAGATCACCGGCTTCCAGATGTCCGGCGAGCTGCTCGGCATGGATGCGATCAGTACCGAGCGTCACCATTGCGACGCGATGGCGCTCGAGGACAGCGAGGTGTGCGAGATACCGTTTGCGCGGCTTGAGGACCTGTTCGGCACGATACCGACGCTGCTGCACCACTTCCACCGGATGATGAGCCGCGAGATCACCCGCGAGCAGAACGTGATGCTGTTGCTGGGGAATATGCGAGCCGAGCAGCGCTTCGCCGCCTTCCTGGTCAACCTGGCTTCGCGTTATACCGCGCGCGGCTACTCGTCGACGACATTCCAGCTGCGCATGTCGCGCGAAGAAATCGGTAACTACCTCGGCTTGACGATAGAGAGCATCAGCCGGCTGCTGTCGCGAATGAAGAAGCAGGGACTGCTGCGCGTGGCTAATCGCGAAATCGAACTGCTCGAGCCGGACCGCCTTCGCGCGATCGCCGCCGGCACCGAGCCCTGCGAAACCTGACGCGGCTCGTCAACCGGTCGCCAGACCGGGCCTGAACGGCCGCAGGGATCAGAACGGCTGCTGTTTCGGGGATTCCGACTTGAACAGATACAGGCTGATCATGCTGGCGATCGAGCACACCGTCCAGAAGAAGAAGAAACCCATCGTATAGGCCGCGATCGGCTCGAGTTCCACATGGCCGCCGACGAGCATCAGGTCGGCAGGATCGAACACCGAAAAGAAAAGTCCCTCAGCCATGATGGCTGACATGAACGACGGCCACAGCACGGTCATTGCCAATTTGAGCATCAGTCTTCCTCCATCTGTCCCGTTCACCATGGCTTCGCGCTCATTCGGACGGGACGTTCACGCACCCTTGGCCTGCTCGTCGAGAGGCCGGATGTCTATGCTTTTTTGCGCTGGCCAGAACCAGCTTCCGTTCAGTCGCCATTGCCGCCCCGCATCCTCGAGCTGCACCTGCCAGTGCGCGCGCTCCAGCAGCGCGACAGGCAGGCTGAACTCTCCGGACGCGTTCGGCTGCACCGTGCGCCTGATGTCCTTCTGCGGCACCGTCGGGTGAACCAGCAGCACAGTGATTTCAGCAACCGCCTTCAAGCCCTGCAACTGTCCCACCACGATACCGTTGGCAGCATCATAACGCATGGAGGCACTCAAACCGAGCGCCGCTGCTGCGTGATCCCGGCGCAAATCCTGGTTGATGGCCTTGCCTTGCCTGTAATAATCGTCGACCACCAGCGCGTCGGCGCCGGTGAACGAGATCCACATCGTGATGAAGCCGGCCACCAGTACTGCGGCAGGTCCCGCCATCAGCAGCCAGGGCCAGCGGTGGCGATACCAGGGGGTCGTGTCATTCGAATTCATCGTTACAGTATGCATGATCTCTCTGCTTAGCGCGGCACGAAGAACACCGCTTTTTCCCTGACTGTCACGTCCGGGTTGTCGATGGTGGTGAGCGTGAAGTAAATCTTGTTGGAGCCCTTCTCGCCCTTGCCGTTATCGGTTCGCACCGCGACCGGAACCGCGCGCGACTCGGTCGAGGACAACTCCAGTTCAAGCGGCCCCTGCACGCGGATCGTATCGATGCCCTCCACGCTGAGGCGGTACCGGTGCGGCGCCTCGCTGGTGTTCATGATCTGCAGGCGATACACGTTCTCGATCATGCCGTCCTCAACCTCGCGCCCCATCGAGCCGCGATCGCGGATCACGTCCATCTTCAGCGGCGTGCGGGTGAGCAAGGCGCCGAAGAACGCTGCGACGATCAGGGCCAGGATGGCACTGTAGATCAGCACGCGCGGACGGAACATGTGGTTGAGAATCTGCTTTGATGACCAGCGATATTTCATCGCATGATCGGTCCAGTATCTGATGAGGCCGCGCGGCGCGCCGATCTTGTCCATCACCGTATTGCACGCATCGATGCAGGCGGCGCAACCGATGCAGTCATATTGAAGGCCGTTGCGGATATCGATACCCGTCGGACACACCTGCACGCACATCGAGCAATCGATGCAGTCGCCGAGGTTCTTGCCGGCTTGTGCATCGGACTTGCTGCGCGCTCCGCGCGGCTCGCCACGCTCATTGTCGTAAGTGATGATCAGCGAATCCTTGTCGAACATCGCGCTCTGGAAGCGAGCGTACGGGCACATGTATTTGCAGACCTGTTCGCGCATCCAGCCGGCGTTGCCGTAAGTTGCGAAGGCATAGAACAGCACCCAGAACCACTCCCAGGGACCGAGCGACAGAATCGTGATCTCGCGGGCCAGTTCGCGCACCGGCGTGAAGTAACCGACGAAGGTGAAGCCGGTCCACAGCGCAAAGGTCGCCCACACAGTGTGCTTGGCGGTCTTGCGCGAAATCTTTTCCAGTGACACAGGCTGCCGGTCGAGGCGCATGCGCGCGCTGCGATCGCCCTCGATCTTGCGCTCGAACCACATGAAGATCTCGGTATATACCGTCTGCGGGCAGGCGAAGCCACACCAGACACGACCGAAGATCGCGGTGAACAGGAACAGCGAGTAGGCGCTGATGATCAGCAGCGCAGCCAGATAGATGAAATCCTGCGGCCACAGCACGATGCCGAAGATATAAAACTTACGCGCACCGAGATCGAACAGAACGGCCTGGCGATCGTTCCATTGGAGCCACGGAAATCCGTAAAAAATCAGCTGTGTGAGCCAGACAAAAAACCAGCGAAGGCTGGCGTACCTGCCCTGAATTTCGCGCGGGTATATTTCCTTCCGTGCCTCGTACATCTTGATGACGGCGACTTCGGGTGACGCGTTTTCCATCTGATTTCCTGAGTGTGTTGCACAAACGATTCGGCGCCGCCACCAGGGCAGCGCCGAGAGTACTACCAGGCAAACACTGGCAATTTACCAGCGCCTATTACTTGTCGGCCGCGGCAACCACCGGCTTGTTCGACAGGCTCCACACATAAGCCGACAGCAGGTGCACCTTGGCTTCGCCGAGGAACTCGCCGAAGGCCGGCATCACGTTGTTGCGACCGTTACGGATGGTTTCCATGATGGTCGCGACGCTGCCGCCATACAGCCAGGTCTTGTCGGTCAGGTTAGGCGCACCGACGGCGGTCATGCCCTTGCCGTCCGCGCCATGGCAGGCTGCACAGGCCGCGAATTTCTCCTTGCCGAACGACGCCTTGATCGGGTCGTGCGTGGAGTTCGACAGCGACAGCACATAGTGAGCGACGTTCTCGATGTCCTTCTCGGACCCGACAGCCGCGCCCATCGGCGGCATCTGGCCGTGACGACCGTTGAGCAGCGTGGTCCGGATGTTTTCCGGCTCACCGCCGTGCAGCCAGTCCTTGTCCGTCAGGTTCGGGTAGCCCTTGTTGCCGCGCGCATCAGAGCCGTGGCAGGACGCGCAATAGGTCAGGAACAGGCGCTCACCCATCGCATTGGCCTTGGTGTCCGCTGCCAGCACCTTGAGGTCGGTTGCCTTGTACTTTTCGAACATCGGGCCGACTTCGGCATCTGCCGCCTTCATCTCGGCGTCGTACTGGCCTGCCGAACGCCAGCCCAGCTTGCCGGCGTAGGTGCCGAAGCCCGGGTACAACGCGAGGTAGGCAATACCAAACACGATGGTGATGTAGAACAGCCACATCCACCAGCGTGGCATGGGATTGTTCAGCTCTTCGACGCCGTCATAGCTATGGCCGGTGGTACCGGCCTTGCCGCCCTTCGGCACCAGGACCTGCACCTTCGATTGCGCCCACAGCAGCCACGCGCAACCGGCGATCGACAGTGCGACCAGCACCGCGACGTAAATGCCCCAAAAACCGTTGATGAAATCAGCCATTGTTCGGCTCCTGCTTCATATTTTGCGTTTCTTCATCTGCGAAGGGCAGCATCGCTGCCTCATCGAAGTCCTGCTTGCGATGCGCGATAAAGGTCCAGTAAACGATGCCGAGGAAAGTCAGCAGGCTTACCAGGGTCACGATGCTGCGCACATCCGTCAAAAAGCTGGTCAGGTCCATGCTTACCTCCGTGCCTTGATTTGCGTGCCCATGCCCTGCAGGTAGGCAATCAGGGCATCCTGCTCGTTCTTGCCTTCGAGCTCTTTCGGCGCCGCAGCGATCTCTTCGTCGGTGTAGCCATCGCCGAGCAGCTTGAGCGCGTTCAGCTTGGGCACGATCGCTTTCGGATCGAGCTGCGTCGTCGCCAGCCACGGATAGGCCGGCATGTTCGACTCCGGCACCACGTCACGCGGATTGTTCAGGTGGGCGCGGTGCCACTCGTCGGAGTAGCGGCCACCAACGCGAGCGAGGTCCGGACCGGTACGCTTCGAGCCCCACTGGAACGGACGGTCGTAGACGAATTCGCCGGCGACCGAGTAGTGGCCGTAGCGCTCGGTCTCGGCGCGGAACG